>CEPJ01055840.1_pt1 | contig 20753 bp, 20 predicted proteins | sample 530561 | NCBI WGS metagenome assembly CEPJ01 (sample SAMEA2620404, study PRJEB7988) | marine metagenome | biome: marine biome (ENVO:00000447); feature: surface water layer (ENVO:00002042); material: "saline water (ENVO:00002010), including plankton (ENVO:xxxxxxxx)" | depth 5 m
CTAAGCAGTGGGCCGCAGGTTCGAATCCTGCAGGAAGCGTTACAATAAGTCGAAAAAACCTAATTTGTTGTTCCCAATTGCCATAAATTGAGATTATTGTTATTGAGATTTTCCTTATTAATTACTAATCTTGTATCAAAAATCCATGCTGGATATCTCATTAAAGATGTAATCTTATCCCAATTTATTCTTCTATAGATGTCCCAATCAGTAAGAATAATGATCGCATCTGCTCCCTTTACAGCTTCTTCAATTACATCATAATAAGACCATACCCCATTATTAACTTGATAATAGTCAATACCTTTATATTCAGGACCAAGATCATTTTGAATATTTACAACATCAACTTTTGGATCATGAATAGCTAATATAGCTCCCTCTTCAATTAAATCTTCTGCAATTGTTTTTGCGGGTGTCTCTCTTGTATCATTTGTATTTGCTTTAAAAGCATAACCAAGTAAAGCAATTTTTTTTCCTGCCACAGTGCCAAATAAATTTTGAACAATTTTCTGAGAAATTCTCTTTTTTTGCCAAGTATTTATTTCTACTACTTTTTCCCAATAATTAGCTACTTCTTCAAGGCCTAAATATTTACAAATATAAACCAAATTAAGAATATCTTTCTTAAAACAACTTCCTCCAAATCCAGGACCAGTATTTAAAAAATTTCTTCCTATTCTACTATCCATTCCAACTGCATCAGCCACTTCTCTAACATCAGCTCCAGTAGCTTCACAAATAGCTGAAACGCTATTTATTGAACTAACCCTCTGTGCTAAAAAAGCATTAGCTATAAGTTTTGATAATTCACTGCTCCAAAGATTTGTAGTAATGATTTTTGTCTTTGGTACCCAATTTAAATAAATATTAGTTAAAGCCTCAATGGCTAATTTGTCTTCTCCTCCTATTAATACTCTATCAGGGAATTCCAAATCATCTATAGCTGTACCCTCTGAAAGGAACTCAGGATTAGAGAGCACTGAAAAACTCTTTATCTTCTTATCTTGATCAATTTTACTTGTAGATGAGTCAAGAATAGATTTTATAACCTGTGCAGTTCTTACTGGTAAAGTACTTTTCTCAACAACAATAGTTCTTTCCTTAGCAAACTCAGCAACTTGCCTAGCACAAGATTCTACCCATCTTAGATCACTAGCTAATCCAGCTCCAAGACCTTTGGTTTTTGTTGGCGTATTCACTGAAATAAAAACCATATCAGCTTCAGAAATTTTCTTTGCAATTTCATTACTAAAAAATAGATTTCTATTTCTTGCAATCTCTATAATTTCACTTAATCCGGGTTCATATATTGGGAGGTTAGCTAAATCTTCTGAGTTCCAATCTGATACTCTTTTTTGATTTACATCTACAACATTTATAGTTATTTCAGGACATTTAGCAGCTATTACAGCCATCGTGGGACCTCCTACATAGCCAGCTCCTATGCAACATATATTTTTAACTAACGGGACACCACCATTCAAAATAGTTTCTTAAATATTGATCCTGTGAACTAAACTATAATATCACCTTAAAATAAATTTTAAGTTTAAATTTCATTAGGTTAAATTAAAATACATTTTTTCTCAGAACATACTTTTAATTTAAATAAATTGTTCCTTATAAAACGGGATTGCTCGTATTTATATGATAGTTATATAAGATTATCAAATAAAGTTTTTAATAATATCCAATTAATAAATTGTCTTAGTTTTTTTTACTCTAAAAAGATTAAAGTTATTATCTATTGTATAAAAGATAACTAACTGTTATTTGAAAAATTTTTCTAACAATTTATTTCTATATAGTATTTTCTTTTTAGCTTCATCGCCCTTAATATCCTCCCTATTGATTATATTTTCATATTTGTTAAATTTTAACTTTGATAAAAAAAATTATTTTAAAGATATATGGTCAATAATACTATTTTCAATAGGAATTCTATTAGTAATAAGCGCTGTTTATAATTTTCACAATAATTCTGAATTAATTGAATATGGGTGGAATAAATGGGAATCTTTTTACGGTTTAACTAATTGGATCCCATTATTTATTTTATTTCCTTATTTTCAATTTCAAGTCAATAGTAATTCAAAAAGAGAAAAATTTATGAAATATCTTTTAGCTGGTTCAATCCCAGTAATAGTAACAGGCTTGGCGCAGTATTTTCTTAAAGTATATGGTCCTTTTTACACCTTCAACAAACTAATTATTTGGTTCATGAAAGATATAAGTCAAGATCAGAATTATGGATTATCTGGATTATTTAGCAATCAAAATTATGCAGCAGTTTGGCTTGGGCATATATTTCCTATATCTGTTGTTTTGATATTCAAGAAAAAAAATCATATTAAACAAATTTTAAACTTTATTTTGATATCGCTTATTGTTTTATGTCTTACTCTAACCAAATCAAGAGGTGTATTTTTTAGTTTCTTTTTAACTCTTAATACCTTTATTAGTATCAAATTCATGATTATTTTAGCTATCCCAATGCTTGTGATATTTGTTTTCCCACTACTAACTTTTTTTACTTTTTTACCTGAGCCTTTAATTAATTTTTTAAAACTTATTTCACCTAATTTTGCTATAGAAAAATATTCTGAATATATTTATCAATATGGAACTATTTTTCCAAGATTAAAAATATTTGCGAAATCATTCGAAATAATAAGTGTAAGACCAATCTTTGGATGGGGTGCTTTTTCTGTGCCCATACTATTTTATATGTATGATTTTCTGGTAAGTAATTCTGATAAAGTTCTCATTCAACATAGTCACAATATAGTTACTGAAATATCTTTGAATTATGGCTTGATTGCATCAATATCAATAATATTATTTATTGTTACTTTAGCCATTATTTCAGGAAGATTTATATTTATAAATCAAACTAATTCATTTGAATCAAAAATTGATAAAGCTTGGATGATAGCATTTATTATACTGGCTCTAAATCAATTAGTTGATCTGACTTTTTACGATTTACGTATTAACATTTCCTTGTGGATATTTATTGCAGGTTTAAGATCGATTATCAGAGAAAATAATTTAAGAAATTATCAGGAAATTTAATCGCAAATTTTCTTGATATAGTCCCAACCATGTTTGCACATATCATTAACTCCATAAACAGGGGTCCAATTTAAATTATTTATTGCAAATTTATTATCAGCATAACTAATATAAGAATCACCGGGTCTTCTTGAATCGAAAATATAAGGTATCTTTACTTCATTAGTTTCTTCAAAAATCTTGATAAGCTCTAATATACTTGTACCAATTCCTGTTCCTAAATTTATAGGTATAAATTGAGGATTTGAATTTTTCAAAAAATTCATTGCCGCTAAATGACCATTCGCTAAATCCATTATATGTATATAGTCTCTGATACATGTTCCATCAGGAGTAGGCCAGTCTTTGCCATTAATTCTAAGTGAACTAATTTCACCCATTGCAGCCTTACATATATTAGGAAAAATATTGGTTGACTTTATTGAATTAAATTCGCCAAAATCGCCTAGAGGATGAGCGCCAATTGGATTAAAATATCTTAAAGCGCAAATTCGCCATAATTTCGGATTACTTTTAAATACATCTTCAAGTAGTTTTTCAATTGCAAATTTTGTTGTCCCATAACAATTTATTGGATTGATTTCTGAATTTTCAGCAATGGGGCATTTTGAAAAATTTCCATAAACTGTAGCACTACTGCTAAAAACAATTGTTCTGCATGAAAATTTATCCATGACCTTTAATAAATTTATTGTCCCAAAAACATTATTTTCCCAATAATTTAAAGGATCTTTTATTGAGAGAGAAACAGATTTTAATCCCGCAAGATGGATTACTGCATCAATTGGCAAAGATAAATAATTAGATCTTTCAAAAATCTTTTCAATAATTTCCAAATTTGTTATTGAGCCCCTAAAAAATTTAAAGATATTTTTTTGTCGTTTTTGATTTAGATATTTTTTTAATTTATAGATAGTTTTTATTGAACTATTTTCTAAAGAATCAAGTAAGAACACATTAAAACCTGCATCTAAAAGTGTTAAGCAAATATGACTACCTATATAACCTGCACCCCCTGTTAAAAGTATTGTTTTATTCATAATATTTAATGTACCAACTTACAAAGCGTTGTATTCCGTTATCTAATGACATATTAGGCAAATACCCTGTCCATTCTTCCAATAATTTTGTATCAGCATATGTAGTATGAACATCACCTTTTTGCATCTCACATAGATTCTTATTTGCCTTAAGTCCCAAGTATTTTTCGATTTTCATTACAAATTCATTCAAATTTACTGGTTTACTATTCCCAACATTAAAAATCTTATGAGGAGCAGATGTATTAGACATGTTTTTCTTATCTATTTTTTCTTTCTCGAAATTGGCAGGTTTTGAACAACATCTAAATATTGATTCAACAACATCGTCTATATATGTAAAATCTCTATTCATATCTCCATAATTAAAAATGTTAATTGTTTTTTTATTAAGTATTGATTTAGCAAATATCATTGGAGCCATATCTGGTCTACCCCACGGACCATAAACTGTAAAAAATCTTAAGCCTATTGTTGGAATTTGATAAAGGTGACTATAGGAGTGAGCAAATAATTCATTAGAACTTTTTGTCGCAGCATACAAACTTACTGGAGAGGCAACGCTTTGACTTTCTCTGAAAGGTATTTCTTTAGTTGATCCATAAACCGAACTACTTGAGGCATAAATTAAATTTTCAACTTTAAATATTTTTGAAGCTTCAAGAACATTCATAAACCCAATTATATTAGATTCTAAATATGCGTAAGGATTTTCGATAGAGTATCGCACCCCTGCTTGTGCAGCTAAATTTATAACTATTTTGAAATTATTTTTTTCAAACAAATTATTTAGTGCCTGCTTATCTGTAATTGATAACTTTGAAAAACTCCAATTTTTTTTGTTTACGCGTTCAATATCTTTTAATCTATCCAATTTTAAATTTCTATCATAATAGTTATTAATATTATCTAAACCATATACTTTGCAGCCCTCCTTTAATAATCTTTTAGATAATGCAGATCCTATAAAACCAGCTGCACCAGTAACTAATATATTTGATGAATAAATATCCAATATTAAAGGTCATATTAGAGTTTCATTTTAAAACATAATTTTTCAGCTGTAAATTTATTTGAATATTAAAAAAATCATTTTTTAATTTCCTAATTTTATTTTAGTAAACTTGGTTAATAAAAATCTAAAAAAGGGTATTAAATAGAACTAATATTTTTATAATAAAAATTATGAATAAATCTAATCTTTTAAATTTTAAAAATCTAAAACGTAAGGGGATAATTTTAGCTGGTGGTAATGGGAGCAGATTGTTTCCTATCTCAAATGTAATTAGTAAACAGTTATTACCTATTTACAATAAACCCATGATTTACTATCCAATCTCAACATTAATGTCATTTGGGGTAAGAGATATCTTATTAATTTGCACGCCTAGAGATATAAATCTTTTTAAAGACCTAATTAAAGATGGTAAACAATGGGGCATAAATATCGAATATGCAGTTCAAAAAAAACCAGAAGGCATTGCTCAAGCTCTAATTATTGGTTCCTCTTTTATAAAAAATGAATCTGTAGCTCTAATACTTGGTGATAATCTATTTTATGGAGAGAACTTAGATACCCAACTTAATATTGCCTGCAAAAATAAAGGTGCTACTTTATTTGCCTATGCTGTTAATGATCCAAAAAGATATGGTGTCGTATCCTTTGATAAATATTTAAATGCTTTAAAGATAATTGAAAAGCCAGAAAATCCAGAAAGTAATTATGCTATTTCAGGATTATATTTTTATGATAATGACGTGATAGAAATAGCTAAATCTCTTAAACCTTCTAAAAGAGGAGAGCTTGAAATTACAGATATAAATAATCACTACTTGAACACAAAGAAACTTAAAGTAGAAATTCTCCGACAAGGTGCTGCATGGTTAGATACAGGTACTTTTGATTCTTTGATAGATGCGGGCTTATTTATAAAAACTCTAGAAAATCGTCAGGCTTTAAAAGTTGGTTATCCAGAAGAAATTGCATTTAATAATGGATGGATAACTATAAAAGAACTTCAATCAATTGGTGAGAAATATGGAAATAATGATTATGGTAAGTATCTCATTAATCTTGTTAAAAGTAACCAATGATAAAGGATTTAATAAAGGATAAAAATCATAAAATTTTCGAAAATGTATTCACTATATATCCTGATATTTTCGAAGATGAAAGAGGTTTTTTTTATGAAAGTTGGAACAAAAGAAAATTAGAAATATTTACCAACAGGCAAATAAATTTTGTTCAAGACAATCATTCCTGCTCTAAAGCTGGAGTAATAAGAGGACTTCATTTTCAATTACATCCATTCGAACAAGCAAAATTAATTAGAGTAATAAATGGAGAGATATTTGATGTATTTATTGATCTTAGAAAAAATTCAGAAACTTTTAAAAGTTGGGGTGCAGTAATTTTAAATGATACTAATAAAAAAATGCTCTGGCTTCCGGAAGGATTTGCTCATGGTTTTTTATCTTTAAAAGATAATACAGAAGTTTCATACAAAGTAAATAATTATTGGCATAGTGATCTGGAAAGAACCCTAATTTGGAACGATAAAGAAGTAAATATTGAGTGGCCAATCGATACTTATAAATTCAAAAAATTATTTATTTCTAAGAAGGATAGAGCAGGCTTATCCTTAAATGAAATAATAAGTAAAGGAGATATCTTTTAATGAAGGTTCTTTTAATTGGAAGTAATGGCCAATTGGGTAAATCTATAATAGAGAGAAAACCAAACTTTGCTAAATTAATTTGTCCTCCAAAAAAAGATCTTGATTTAAGAGAAATAAATAAAATTAAAGAAAAAATTTATATCTTAAATCCTGATTTTATTATTAATTGTGGAGCTTTTACTCAAGTTGATTTAGCAGAAAAGGAGCCAAAAGAAGCTTACCTAATTAATCACGAAGCAACTAGAGAATTAGCTTTAGCAACTCTTGATATAAATTCAAAACTTCTTCATATAAGCACAGATTATGTTTTTGATGGAAACACAAATTATCCATATAAGCCAAATAGCAAAAAAAATCCAATCAATAATTATGGAAAAAGTAAGACATTAGGAGAAAATGAAATTGAAGAAATCTTAAACGGAACAAACGCAGTAATTGTTAGGACAAGTTGGTTAGTAAGTCATTTAGGTGAAAATTTTGTTCATAAAATAATAAATTTACATAACAAGAACAAACCAATGCATATTGTTGAAGATCAATATGGATCTTTAACCTCAACCTATTCATTATCCCAAGCCTGCTGGCAGATTATTGAATTATTCAAAAAAAACAGTTACAAAAAAAGTGATCAAGTCAATTTATTGCATTGGAGTTCAAGAGGTATAACCAATTGGTATGAAATTGCTTTGGCAATTGGAGATATTGGAGTTGATTTAAATATCTTAAATCATAGATCTGAAATAATACCCGTCAAATCAACCCATTTCAAAACCAATGCAAAGAGGCCTTTTTTCTCAGTACTTGACTGTTCAGAAAGTGAACTATTATTAGGTTTAAAAACTAGACCTTGGCAGGAAGAATTGCGACAAGTGATGCATAGGATATTTAAAAATAAAAAATGATAAAGTAGGGAATAATATCTTTAAATTTTGAGTTAATAAATGCAATATAAAAAATTTTTAATTACAGGTGGTGGCGGATTTATTGGCTCCACATTAATAAGAAGATTATTAAAAAATGATGATTTAATTATTTATAATTTAGATAAGGTAAATTATGCTTGCGATATTAGAGAATTAAAAAAATTTACAACCTTCAAAAACTATAAACACTTCAAAGTAGATCTTAAGGATAAGGCAAACGTAGAAAAAACTTTGTTTGAATGCTCTCCAGATGCAGTTATTCATCTAGCTGCAGAAAGTCATGTTGATAAATCCATCGTTAGTCCAGAATTATTTATTGATAGCAATATAGTAGGTACATTTAATTTATTGGAAGCTATAAGAAAATATTGGGAGACAAGTAATAAAATAAACAAAGAATTGTTTAGATTACATCATGTCAGCACTGATGAGGTATTTGGCTCATTAGGGGAAAGTGGTAAATTCAATGAAGAGTCAAAAATTTGTCCTCGCAGCCCTTACTCTGCATCCAAGGCCGCAAGTGATCATCTTGTCAGTGCATGGCATCATACTTTTGGGATACCGATCTCAATTAGCAATTGTAGTAATAACTTTGGGCCTTTTCAATTCCCAGATAAACTTATACCCCTTTGTATCGAAAAATGTATAAAAAAAGAAAACATACCACTTTATGGAGATGGAAAGAACATAAGAGACTGGCTTTTTGTTGATGATCATATTGATGCTCTACTTTTAATAATGAATAAAGGAGAAATCGGAAAAAAATATTGCATAGGGGGCTCCCAAGAAAGAACAAATATAGAAATTATAAATCTTATTTGCAATCTTATGGATAAATATTTTCCTGAGGAAAAGCCTCATTCAAAATTAATTAAATATGTAAAAGATAGACCTGGCCATGATAAGCGGTATGGAATAGATTCTTCTTTATTACAAGATAGTTTAGGGTGGAGACCTAAACATTCATTAGAAGAATCTTTAGAAATAACAATAAAATGGTATTTGGAAAAATTTGATAAAGAAGTTTCTTAAATATTTTTTAACTAACCAATATCTTTTAAAATTAAAAAATTATCCATAAACTAATATACATTTTTTAAGATTAAAATTTAAGGTAAGATGATTTAATACTAAAAAAAAGTTAATTGATAAAATGAAAGATAATAAAAAAGAAACTAAATATAACTTTGAAGATTACGGAGATGAGTTAATTAATTGCTTAAGAAAAGTTGATAAAAGGAAAATAGAACATCTTTCACAACAGCTACTTATGGGCATAAGAGAGAGTAAAAAAGTCATTTTTATGGGAAATGGAGGAAGTGCGGCTAATGCAATACACATTGTTGGAGATTATATGAAAACTTTTGCCTTTCTTGGGTATAAACCGAGAATCTCAACTCCATTTGATAATACTTGCTTCCTAACCGCAGTAAGCAACGATAGCGATTTTAATGAATCATTTTTTCTATATCTGAAATCAGTAATAGAAGAACATTCGATAATAATAATGTTAAGTGGATCGGGAAATTCAATTAATCTAATTAAGTGTTTTAATGATGATTTAATTAAGAATACTAGAGGTGTCAAGACATGGAGCCTAACTGGTTTCAATGGAGGAAAATTAAGTAAATTAACTGAAAATTGGATACATCTTCCTACAATGGATATGGAAGCTGCAGAAGATTTGCAAGTTATAATATTCCACTACATAAAGAAATTTATTTGCAACAATTTAGAAAATAAAAATGGATTTAATGATGAACGATATTTCAAAAGAACAATACTAAATGAGATTTCCTAAATCATGAAAATTCAAACTTTTGTAAAATCACCTTTAAGGCTATCTTTGTTCGGAGGAGGAACTGATATTCCCTACATTTATAAAGAGCTTGGAAGAGGATGTACTATTACAGCTGCATTAGATTTATTTGTAGCTGTTGGATGCAGCAGTCTTCCTTTCTTTAATGGAATTAAATTAAAATACTCAAACAACGAAACAGTTCAAAAATTAGACTCTATAATTCACCCTATCTTTAAAGAGGCACTAAGTTATTTTGATTATGATCCACTAAATAATAATGGCCTAGAGTTAATATCCACAGCTTCGATTCCAAGTGGAACTGGTTTAGGATCTTCCGCTGCATTTACAACTAGTCTGGTTCAATGCCTTTCAATGCATTTAAAAGATGAAAAAATTGATCAAAAAAGTCTACTAGAAATATCAACAAAAATTGAACATCTCAGCGGTAATGATCAAATAGGTTATCAAGATCAGGTTTCATCAATATTCGGATCGATAACTAAGGCAATCTATCATGAAAACAATATTGAAATCATACCTGCATCAATAAATTGGAAGAATGGAATGAGAAATCTTCTAGAAAAAAAAGGGTATCTTTATAAAACTAATTCTAGGAAAGGTATAAGCAGTAATTTTATAAATAAAGAAGAATTAAAAACTAAATTAAATCATTACGAAAAAGTTTTAAGCATTGCCGAAAAAGTAAATGTTAATAGTGATAATTTTAATGAAAATGAGATTCTAGACTTTTTTATAGAAAACTCTATGTTGGCAAAAAAGGTTAAAGTTAGAACAAAGGAAATAAAAGAATTTGAAGATGAAATAACTAAATATGGCGCAGTTTATACTAAACAACTTGGAGCTGGGGGTGGCGGGTTTATATTTTGTATTTTTGAAGACGAGAATCCTAAACTTCCTAAAGATATTTTAAAAAATATGATTCGCCCAAAAATTATTGAATCAGGAACCACAATTTTATAAATGATAATAGATACAGCAGTTTTACCAATAGGAGGTAAAGGTAAAAGATTAAGTAACTTCAGCAAAAAGCCAAAATTACTAACTAAGATTAATGGCTTTCCTTTAATAGATTACACATTAAATAAACTTCATGAAGAAGGTATCAAAAAAATTATTTTAATTTCAAATCAAGCTAATTTTATGATTGATAATCATTGTGAAGATATTTGCTCAAAAAAAAATTTAGAGTTAATCTCTTTAAAAGAAAAAAAATATTTTGGTAATTTTGGAGGAATAATTGAGAATCTAGAATTATTACCTCAAAACTTTTTGGTTGTTTATCCAGATATAATTTGGGCCTGTGATTTGAAAAGAATTTTAAATTTTCACAAAATAAGCCAATCTCTAATCACTCTTGTTGTTAGAAGAACTGACCATGCATTTGACTCAGATAACGTTAAGTTAAATCCATTTATGAAAATAAAGTCAGTAAAGTCAAAAGTTTTGGGACATAAGATAAATAAATTTGAATCAAATGATTTATTTGGTGCTACTGGTATTTATATTATGAATAAAATATATTTAAAAAAAGTAAGCGAACTAAGTCTTACTAAGAATAAAGAAATAGATTTATTTGAAACAATTTCGAAATTATGGAATGATAGAGATATACAAATATCTGCATATACAACAAGCGAATTTATAAAGGATTGCGGGACCCCAAAAAGGTTTCAATCAGTTGAAGAAGAATTAAAAAGGAAAAAAGTATATCGAAATTCTTATAAATTTAGACAAAAAATATTATTTTTAGACAGAGATGGTACTTTAATAAAGTGTAAAAAAGGTGAGTATATATTAACTCCAGATCAAGTCAAATTAAACAAAAATATACTTCAGACATATTTTAAATACACTTCTGAAGGATTTTTACCCGTTGTAGTTACTAATCAACCACAACTATCATTTGGTTTAATTGATTTAGATCAACTTGATTCGATTCATTGTAAAATCCAAAGCCTTCTAGATGAAAGAGATTTAAAGCCTATTTACAGATTCATTTTTTGTCCTCATCATCCACACAATAGACATGTTGGGGAATTAGATTTTTTGAAATATTTATGTAATTGTCGCAAACCCCAAGTTGGAATGTTTGAGGAACTAAATAGATGGTTAGATATTGACTTTGAAAATAGCATTATGATAGGTGATGATGATAGAGATTTAGAATTCGCAAAAAATTGTGGCATAAAGTTTAAATTTGTTGATCATCTATAAATTATTTTCTGAAGTGATTCAAAGTGACTCTGAATACTGAAGTTATTTTTTAAGAAAATTCGATGATCATTCAATAATTTTTTTAATATTTTGGGGTTTTTTATCAAAAAAGCTATTTTTTCACTACAGTCTTTCACCTCAGGCTCTAACCCCCTAGAAAACCTATTTAAGGATGGTACGTATTGATAATTGTGGAATTCAGAATTTATTTTCTCTCTTTTAAGCATTTTTATTTTTAAATAATTACACGAATCTGGATAAAGCTCTGGTATTCCATCTATTTCAGAAGCCAAACATATAGTTCCCATTAAAGCCATTTCACCTTGAACAAGTCCTAAAGGTTCTCTAAATGAGGGGACAATCCCAAAATGCCAATTCTTTACAATCGATATCCTATTTTCAACCAGACCTAAGAAATTTGTTTCAATATTAGATAATTCTGCGAATCTCTTTAAATTTTCTACCTCAGATCCATTGCCAATAAATTCGAGATTAACCAAAATCCCACACTTATCCTTCAAATAATTTGCAACCTTAATTAAATAAATTGGATTTTTATGTTTTTCTAATCTTCCTAAAAATCCGATAGTAATTTTTGTGCTTTTTAAGGATTTAAAATTGTATTTTAAATAAGGATCATCTTTTATATTATTTTTATTCTCCTCAAGAAGATGAATTGGAGACCTTAAAACATTTATTTTTTTTTGAATATTATATTTCTCTATTAAAAGTTTTTTTGATGCATAGCTGTTTACTATAATCACGTCAACATCTTTCATTCTCTTTTTATAAATTATCTGATTTTTATCTGGATTATGCCACGCAATTCCATGTTCGTGATAAACAACTTTTTTTCTAAAAAGTTTATGAAATAAAATATAAGGAATCCATTTTTTGGATAAGATTAAATTATGAAGTATGTTCACGCTCCATATAAGATTCACAAATGAAATAACATTTAAACTTTTTATATTTAATCTTTTGGAATTATTCGCATTATATATTTTAAGCGGCTTAGTAAATGAATATAATTTAATTTTATTTTTTTTAAATTTAGCTAAAGAACATAAATAAGTTTGAACCCCTCCTAATGAGCCAAAATCTGATAGGTGATTCATAAATTATAGTAATTACGAGATGATTATTTATCTAATGCTTAAATTTTAAAAAAAACTAACTGTAAATGTATTAATGAAGTTTAAATGGATGTATTTTCTTAATAGAAAAATCATTAATAATTTTTATAACTTGACTTAATTTTAATTTTAGATTGACTCTATTATTGAAATAAGAATTTTTTAAAAAATTGTCTATATTTTTCATTGCCGAAATCGGAATAAATCATAATGGTGATATAAATATCTGCAAAGATCTCATTGATTGTGCGGTTGAAGCAAAATGCGATGCAGTTAAACTTCAAAAAAGGGATATCAACGAAGTATATACTCAAGAATTTCTTGATATGCCTAGAGAAAGTCCATGGGGGAAAACGCAAAGAGATCAAAAATTAGGGTTGGAATTTAATCAAAAAGAGTATGAGATTATTGATAATTATTGTAAATCAAAGAAAATAGAATGGTTTGCTTCTGCTTGGGATTTGAAAAGTCAAAGATTTTTAAGAAACTTTAATCTCAAATATAATAAAGTTGCTTCAGCAATGATAGTCAATATTGAATTATTAAAATTAATCGCAGAGGAAAAAAAATATACTTTTATTTCAACTGGTATGAGTGATTACAATGATATTCAAAAAGCAGTTGATATTTTTAGAGATAATAATTGTCCTTTTGAATTAATGCATACTGTATCCACTTATCCAATGCGAGACGAAGATGCAAATCTTAATTGCATCAAGACATTAAGGGATAGATTTAATTGTGATATTGGATACAGTGGTCATGAAGTAGGTTTAGCTATTTCTTATGCTGCAGCAGCCCTTGGCATTAAATCCTTAGAAAGACATATTACTTTAGATAGAGCAATGTATGGTTCTGATCAATCAGCTTCTATTGAGCCAAATGGATTAAACCAATTGGTAAAAGCGATAAGAAAAATTGAATTAGCCATGGGGGACGGAGAAAAAAGAATAATAAAAGAAGAAGTCCCAATTGCGAAAAAACTTAGGAGTCATATCAAATTAAGTTCGATTTAAAAAACTGATTTTTTAAATTAATCTTAAAAATGGATTTATATTTTACAGCAATATTAATTTTTATTATTGGAATAATTGTCATAACCCCTTTAACTATTGAAAGAAATTTTTTTAAATATTCCTTACCTCTCTTTTTTTCAATAATAATCCTAGTTACTTTATTTAGACCTTATATGCCAGAGGGGATTGATAATAGAACATTTATAGAATATTTAAGTAACTCGGACCTTAAAAGTAATAATGATCCTAAGATGTTTTTAATTTATTATCTTGGTTTATTAGTACCTGAATCGTGGAATAAATTATACGTAATAAATTTTTTATCTTCTTCAATATCAATTTTAAGTTTCAGAAAAATATTTAAAGAATTGAAAAAAGAATCTACAAGTAAATTTTTAATTTTATTATATTTAATTTATTTTTTAACTTTCTCCCCACTTTTAATATTAGTCCACCTTAAACAATATCTAGGATTTGGACTTTTAAGCATTCTTTATTATTTTTATTCAATAGATAATAAAAAAAATTTAAAATACGAAATGATAGTTTCTATTTTAGCTGTTCTTTCTCATATAATATATTTACCATTTATTTTTATATTCTTTTTTCTAAAGTATTTTGGAAATAAAATAATAAATTTTTGGAGGAAAAGCTCTTCACTTAATAAATTAATTTATATACTTTTATTTATTATCTATTTACTTATATCTTACGTAGCTGCTGACAAACTTTATATTACCGTTAGTAAAATAATTCCAGGCTATTTTAGTTATGGCATCCAAAAAATACAAAATTTTTCTGTTGGTTTGTCTATCTTTTATCCTTATATATTAGTATTTCCGGTTATTTTATTTAATGTATTAGGAAATAAAAGAAAAGACAAAAGAGATAAGTTTTCATTAGGATTGATAACTTATTTTTTAATAAGTATTCCTATAACACTAATTGAATATAAATTGCCTTTTCTCTATGGAGTAGGGCGAGTCAAATCAGGAATTTACCCAATAATTTTTCTTTTACTTTATGAACTAAAAGACAAAAAGATAAGTAAATTTAACTCCATTCCATTATTAATTACTAGTTACTTTATATGTATACAATCATTGCTTAGATCAATTCAATATTTAAATCCCTAGCAATAAATATATATGGATATATTATTATATTGTAGGACAAGTAAATTTTTTATTTATGTCTAGATGCGAAAAGGAAATAGCAGATTTATTTATTGAACATTCTAATTTAGTTAAGAAAACTAGGGAAGATTGCGCTCAAAAGATCCTTAAATTATCTCAAGTTATAGCAAAATCTCTTAAATCAGGTGCAAAATTATTTTTTTGTGGGAATGGAGGAAGTGCAGCGGATAGTCAACATCTTGCAGCTGAATTTGTTGGGCGCTTTCTAATAGATAGAAAGCCATTAAGTTCAATAGCACTTACTACAGATAGCTCTATTCTTACTTGCATATCAAATGATTATTCATTTGATGATATTTTTTCTAGACAGCTTAATGCATTAGCAAAAGAAGGTGACATCCTTATAGGATTATCTACTTCTGGAAATAGTAAAAATATTATTAATGCCTTAAAAGCAGGAAATAATTTGCAAATGAAGACTATATTATTTTCAGGCAAAAATGGAGGAATTGCAAACAAATTAGCAAATGATTCGATTTTAATACCCTCAAACTCTACTGCAAGAATTCAAGAGATGCATATCCTTTTAGGGCATATAATATGTGAAATCGTTGAAAAGGAGCTAAATTTAAATTGAATAATTTAAACCTATCAAATTACCACACTTTAATTTTTGACTTTGATGGGGTATTTACAAATAACAAAGTATATATTAATGAGTTAGGAATAGAATCAATAAGATGTGACAAAAGCGATTCTTTAGGTTTGAATTTGCTTGATGCTTACATTAAAAAAAATAAAATTGATCTTAAATATTTTGTTATTACAAAAGAGAAAAATAAAGTAGTTAAATCAAGATTAAATAAATTAAAAATAAATTCATATCAAGGGATAGATAACAAACTTGAATTTATAAAAAATTATCTTATGGAAAGATTTGGTGAAATTAACAATTCAAAAGAAGGGATTATTTATATAGGCAATGATCTTAATGATTTAGAGTCTATATTATTTTCTGGCTTTAGTTTTTGTCCACAGGATGCCCATCAAATTATAAAGGATAATGTAAAAAAAATAATTAATAAAGAGGGAGGAAATGGTTTTATAAGAATATGTATAGAGAAATTAATGAATTTAGAAAAAATGTCTTTAGTAGATATATGTGAATTAGCTAAATAAATTAAGGAAGTTTTGCAGTTTAAATAGAAATAACATAAGTTGTATTATGAAAGCTATTTCTCTCAATAAATATTAAATTTTTAAAATGGTAAGGATAAAAAATGAAGAACTAATTAATTTAAATTTAAGTTTTAACAAATTACTAACATGGTTTTTAGACGACAGATCCTGTTGTTTGGAACTAGATGGAGATCATAGATCTTTAGAAATTGCGTCACATCTTAGTGCCAATTTTAAATTATTATCTAGCTCTAAAATAGAACAACAAAAAATTACAGAATATCAACCTGATAAATTTTCTTTAAAAAGTTATCAAGATTTAAAAGATGAAAAATACATAATGAAAATTAATGATATTTATGAATTTGTTAATAACTATCTAGGTAAATACATAACAAACTTTATTATTCATGGAAGTTTAGCAACTTTTGACTTTTCTAAAGGTTGGAGTGATGTAGATACATTTGTTGTGTTAAAGAATAGCACTTTATTATCTCCAAAAAAATTATACGAATTTAGAGCTTTGTGTTTAAAATTAAAAAAAATATTTTACAAGTTATGTCCATTGCAGCATCACGGATTAATAGTTTTTTCTGAAGATGATTTAAATAATTATTCCTCATTTTTTATTCCTCATCAAATTTTAAATTCATCGATAGAGTTTTTAAATTCAGCAGCCAAAGTAAAATTGAAAATCAAATATGATGAAGAGGTATCCGATGAGTTACTTACAATAAAGAGATTAGAAAGTCTAAAAAAAGATCTTGGCAAAGCAATAGTTTCTGGGAAATTATGTCACCATCCCTACAAAAGGGAATGTTTAGAAAATAATTACAAAAACGCCAAGAACTCAATGAGGCAACTCTTTTGGTTACTAGGGAACATAATGACAATGCCTGCTTATCTCTTGACAGCAATTGGTAAACCATGCGAAAAGAAGTTTTCTTTTAAAAAAGCAGAAACACTCTACTCTAAAGATTCTCTCAAGTTTATTGAATCAGTATCAAAAATTAGAACGGAATGGGAATTACTTGAAGGAACTTCATATAAAGGAAATTCAATTCCTTCTTGGATTCAAAATAAATTAGATGGTAATTATTTTGAACGTTTTTTTAATTTGTTGGAAGAAACATTGGAAATAATAAATCAAAAAAATAGTTGTTCCTAAATCAAATTTTCATAAAAGTAAAAAAAGATTGCAAATTTGGAAAAATATATAAAAGTAAAAAGATTAAATTATTGTATTCATCAAAAAGTTTACAATATACTGTAATAATCAAAATTTTTCAAAAAATAAATTGAAATGAAAAGCGATCATATTTGTCCATTATGCAAAAGTTCAAAAAATTTATTTAAGTTGCATTTAATATCTACAAATAATAAGCAAAAATATTTCTGCTGGAACTGCACAGCTATATGGCCCAAAAGAAAAAATTCATTTATTGAGCAATTAAAAAATAAAGGTGAGCACTACTCCTGGGGAAGATATGGTTCTAATGCCGTTAATTCTGGAAAACTGAGAGATAAATTAGTTGATTGGAAAATAAATTATTTAAAGAAAATTTTTAAACTTGGAGGTAATAGCAAAAAAATAATTGACTTTGGATGTGGTCCAGGAATAACTTTAGAAGCAAGCCAAAGATTAGAAATTGAGGCAATTGGAATCGAATCTGATAAAGAAAATTACGAATATTGTAAATCTCGAGGATTTAATACAATACTTTCTGACTTTAATGAAATCTCAAATTTAGGTGAATTAATAGGAGATAAAGGAACTCTTATACTTTTCAATAATTCCTTAATTTATAACAAAAATATTTTTGATTTAATGCATAAAATTAATGCTCAAAAGACACATAATATTGATCTCGCGATACATGATCAAAATTATTTCTTAAGCACAAGAAATCCAATAGGGGTTTTAGATTCGAAGAAAAGTGGATTTATGCTTTCAAGTCCTTCTTTAACAAAGTTAATGTCAAATATTAATTTTAAAATTATTTATTCAGAAAATTATTTTGGGACTCAATACTTAATTGCCAGATCCTCAGAAGCAAAACTACCAGAAATGAAAATATCTTTTTTTATAAAATTAATTCACTATTTTTATTCATATTTCTTAGGAATATTTACACCAATAATTACTTTTTGGCATTTAAAAATTTATCAGCCAATTAAAGTTCTTGGAAAAGATTTAATAAATACTTTTAAATCTAAATGAAAAAAAGCTTTTATAATCACCCTCATTACATGGATATTTCAGAATATTCTTCTGCAAAAGAAGATGTAATTAGCTGTTTTAGTATTAGTAAAGATATTCTTGCAATTTTTGAGTATGGATCTCTTAATAATTTTGGCATTTCTGATCTAGATATCATAGTTGTTCTAAAAAATAATATTAATAAAGATTGTTATAAATTAATATCAAAAAATCAACTTTCTCCCCAAACATTAAAAGTCATAGATTATGCGAGTCTCATAATTTTACCTGAGAAAAAAATAAATAAATTACTAATGTGGGATGATTTAAATCTTAATCAAATTTACGGAAATTATTTAAAAATAGAAAAATGCAACCAAATAGAGTTAGAAATTGCAAGGATTATTGATTGGTTACCTGAAAGGATAATAAGGATAGAGCAGACCATATCAAATCCCAAAATAAATGTTAGAAAAAGTTTAGGTTTGCTAAAATCGTCATGTTATACATTATTAAATTTAATTGATATATTTAATATTGAAGTAAACTCATTTAGATATTTAATTAATCAAGTAAATAATTTAAGAAAAGAATGGTTTAATTTTGGAAGAGAAGAAAGTGAAAGTTTAATATTAAATTTATTAACTGAAACCAAGCAAAATTTGTTAATTGGATTAAATTTATTTGATGATTGGCTTTTTGATTTCTTTAAACCTCAATACAAAGAAAGTGTCTTCAATGCCATTTTAAAATTTCCTAATAATTACTCTTACATTTTTAATAATGACATTAATAAAAGAATCATAAAAGGAGATAATAATATGATTAATCTCAGTTTATCAACTTTTTATTTTTTACATTTCCAAAATTACGCATTAGAAAGCGGCTTAATAAGCAAGAAAATAAAGGAGAGGTTTTATATTAACATTATTGAAAATAAATTCTTATTGCTACCAAACAAATATAAAAAAATAATCCAAACAAGAATTGAGCTTTGCAATATGTGGGCTAATTTTTTATCAGAAAATAATTTTAAAAGTGGTCTCTTCAAAATGGGATGGTTTTATAACAATTATTAAATTATTTTAATTATCTATTATTTGATGAAAAAAAAAAATTTATAATTTTCATATTAGTTTTATATGTTTAGATTAATATATTGGATTCAATTGTTAATAATAAAGACTTTTTAGGTTTAATCCCTGCTAGGGGCGGTTCCAAATCAATCCCAAGAAAAAATATCCTTAAAATTTTGAACAAACCATTGATTGGTTGGACTATAGAAGTTGCAAAAGCTAGCAAAAATATTAATAGAGTAATTGTTTCTACTGACGATGAAGAAATTGCAGAGATCGCAAAATCATTTGGAGCCGAAGTTCCATTTTTAAGACCAAAAAAATACTCAGAAGATTTTTCGAGGGATATTGAATATCATCAGCATACTTTAAAATGGTTGCAAGCTAATGAATCATATACTCCTTATGCATTAGTAAATTTAAGACCAACTACACCTCTTAGAGATCCACTCGTTATTGACAAAGCAATTAATGAATTTCTTAAAAGTCCAATTTCAGACTCGCTAAGATCAGTTCAATTAGCTGATCAAACTCCTTATAAAATGTGGGAGATTGATGTTAAAAGAAATCTTAAACAAATAACTTTTATTGATAACATTAAAGAACCCTATAATGAACCAAGACAAAAATTACCAAAAATTTATTGGCAAAATGGTTATATAGATATTGTTAAAAGTAGTGTTATTAGAGATAAAAATTCTACCACTGGTAATGCTATTCTTCCTTTTATAATTCAAAACCCTTCAATAGATCTAGATTACCCAGATGAAATAGAAAAAGCTGTAAATCAATTAAGTAATAAATTAAAAGAAAAAACTTCTGATGCAACTTTTATCGAAGCTGAATCGAACCGTTTTCCATCATGAAAAAAATTCTTGTATGTGGATTAGGCTCTATCGGACAAAGGCATGTTAGGCAAATTAAAAAATTACTAAATAATAAAATAGAAATTAGAGCTCTAAGATTACGCAAACAAAACATAGTAATTACAGATCAATTACAAGTTAAAAGCGGCGTAATTCCTGAAGATGAATATAATTTGAAAGTTTTCTATAGCATTGATGAAGCATTTAATTGGAAACCAGATGTAGTTTTTATTACAAACCCTATTTCAATGCATATTGAAACTGCAATCCTTGCCGCGGAGGTTGGAGCCTCAATATTTATAGAAAAACCTTTAGGGTGTTCTTTAAAAGGGTTAAGCAAACTCAAAAAACTTGTAGAAGAAAAAAATTTGACTTGCATGATAGGTTAT
>CEPJ01117311.1_pt1 | contig 20102 bp, 17 predicted proteins | sample 530561 | NCBI WGS metagenome assembly CEPJ01 (sample SAMEA2620404, study PRJEB7988) | marine metagenome | biome: marine biome (ENVO:00000447); feature: surface water layer (ENVO:00002042); material: "saline water (ENVO:00002010), including plankton (ENVO:xxxxxxxx)" | depth 5 m
GAAGCTTGGAATCGGCAAGACCCAAGGCTTCTCTGGCCAAAGATATCGAACATCCGGCAATCTCAAACAAGACATGGCCTGGCTTAATGACCGCAACCCAATGGTCAACGGGGCCCTTTCCTTTTCCCTGACGAGTTTCGGCGGGCTTCTTGGTAACTGGTTTGTGTGGAAATACGCGGATCCAAACTTTTCCCTTACGCTTTAAGTGACGATTGATCGCAACCCGGGCAGCTTCAATTTGATTGGAGGTCATGCGTCCACGGGATAAGGACTGAATTCCGAACTCTCCGAAAGAAACCGTGTTACCTCGAGATGCCTTACCTCGAACACGGCCTTTGTGGACTTTTCGAAATTTTGTTCTGGATGGTAGTAATTTAGGCATAGCGAAAGTGTTTAGAATTTAGAAAATTTTGTCTTCATCCTTTAGGCAGATCCAGCACTTGATCCCAATTATGCCGTACACGGTATTGGCCTCAACCAATCCATAATCGATGTTTTCTCTAAGGGTATGGAGGGGTACGCGACCCTCGCGGAGCTGTTCGGTTCTGGCAATATCAGCACCCGCAAGTCTACCCGCACACTGAATCCGAATCCCTTCTGCACCCATGGACATAGTCGTTTGCACAGCTTTCTTAAGGGCTCTTCTAAAAGCAATCCGCCTCTCAAGTTGAAGGGCAACGTTTTCGGCAACCAAGGAGGCAACAAGATCGGGTTTCTTTATCTCTTGGATCTCCAATCGTACGTCTTTTCCGACCACACGGTTGAGAGATTCTCGAAGGGCGTCAAGTTCTTGCCCCTTACGACCGATGACGATTCCCGGGCGAGCAGTCCAAATGGTGACCCGAGTGCGAGTGGAGGCTCGCTCGATAACAATACGTGGGACAGATGCGAAACGGAGTTTCTTTTCCAAAAAACCTCGTATTATATTATCTTCCTCCATGAATTTTGAGTAGTCGTTCTTGTTGGCATACCAACGAGCGCTCCAATTTCTGCGAACACCCAGACGAAAGCCTATTGGATTTACTTTTTGTCCCATATCTTATCCTTCGTCCGTTAAGGTTATACGAAGATGACTCATTCTCTTCTTGTAGGGATGAGCGGAGCCCCGCGCACACGGTCTAAACCGTTTCATTGCAGGCCCTTCCTCTACTATAGCTTCTCGAATAATTAGGTCATCGGCACTCAAATTGGAGTTGTTTTCCGCGTTGGCCATTGCCGATTTCAAGGTTTTATCAAGCATACGAGCGGCTTTTCGTGGAATGTACTTAAGAAGGGCAACTCCTTCATTTGCTTTTTTACCGGGCAAAATACGAGCAACCTCTCTGGCCTTCTTTGGAGAAATCCTCATGTACTTAGAATACGATCTTATTTCCATAGCGGTTATTTCTGGGTATGAGGATTATGTGATTTGAAAGATCGAGTTGCTGAAAACTCGCCAAGTTTGTGACCCACCATGTTTTCGGTTACGTAAACCGGCAGAAAGCTTTTGCCATTGTGAACAGTAAAGTTCAAACCCACAAAGTCAGGGGTTATGGTAGATTTGCGAGACCAAGTTTTGATCGGTTTTCGATCTCCAGACTCTTGTGCCTGGATCACCTTCTTCATTAAACTTGGTTCGACAAAGAACCCTTTTTTTATAGAGCGCGTCATAGGTGTACCTTATTTTACTCTTCGTCCATTCCGACGAACCAATATTTGCGAATTGGATGGTTTGGATTTTTTTCTCGTTGGATAGCCTTTTGAAAGCTGTCCCCAAGGCGACATGGGATGTCCGCCTCCGGAAGTTCTACCCTCACCTCCACCCATTGGATGGTCCACGGGGTTCATTGCAACACCTCTTACCCGAGGTCTACGACCCTTCCAGCGGTTTCTTCCAGCCTTTCCAATCGTTGATTTTTGATGACTTCCGTTGCCAACGGATCCGATGGTCGCACGGCAGTTTTCCTTTACCAAGCGAATTTCTCCGCTTGGCATTTTCAGTGAGGCTTGGCCACCGTCGATCGAGATCAAGCGAACCTCGGAACCTGCGGAGCGAGCGATTTTGGCACCTGCCCCCGGTAACATCTCAACGCAATGTACTTTCGTTCCAAGGGGTAACTGATTCAAAGGCATCGCATTGCCGGACTTGAATTCTATCTTTTCATTCGAACTTACAAGGGAATCACCCACCTCAACTGATTCCGGCGCCAAAATGTAGGTTTTCTCTCCGTCAGTAAATTCCAACAAAGCAAGATGAGCCGTACGATTAGGGTCATACTCCAATGCCACTACTTTGGCTTCTTCGTCAAGACGAGGTCTGCGAAAATCAATTTTTCTGTATAATCTTTTGTGCCCGCCGCCACGTCTGCGAGAGGTTATGCGACCATACGAATTTCTACCTTTCTTGCGATGATGTCCTTTGGTCAGCGACTTTTCGGGCCTTTTGTCAGAAAGGTCCACTTTATTCTTAAGATAGAATCTTCCGGAAGGAGTGACAGGTTTTTGTTGAAGTACTGGCATTTTGTATTCCTCCTAAGCCAAATCAATGCTTTCCCCTGCCTTCAGGGTTACGATGGCTTTTTTGGTATGACTGGTGAAGCCCAACTTATTTCTCCTGGTCCGATCCCGTTTGGACTTCGGTTTGGCAAGCAGTGTGTTCACCTTCAACACTTTGACCCCAAAAGTTGATTCCACGGCATCCTTAACGTTGCGTTTGTCAGAATCGATGCTGACGGAGAAAACATATTGGTTCAGATTTGCCGAAAGCATAGTCGCTTTTTCGGTCAAAAGAGCTTCTTTTAAAATTTTAACTGATTCCTTCATGAGTATAGCCTGCTACTTTGCGAACTTGGCCAAAATGGTTTCAATCCCCTTGAGACTAATTATGATTTTATCCGCCTGTACGATGTCCAATGCTCCAATGTCTTTGGCTCTTCCAAGGCGGGCATTAGGTAAATTCTGAGCGGCTCGCCCAACGGATTCGGCAAAATCATCGTCCACCACCAACACCCTTTTTGTTTTGGGGGCTATTGTGTTTAGCAATTGATTGAAAAGCTTAGTTTTTGGTTCCTTAACTTCCCATGCTTCAATGAGCGAAATGTTTTCGGATGCGGCTTGGTCACAGAGTGCTCGCTCTAACGCCAAATGCTTGACTTTGCGATTAACCTTTTGGTTGTAGGATCGAGGACGAGGACCAAAAATAACGCCTCCACCGCGTCGTTGAATTGCACGTTTGTCACCAACCCGACCTACGCCCAGGCCTTTTTGCCTGTGAATTTTCTTTCCTGACCCAGCTACTTCCGATCGCAGTTTGGTTGATGCATTGCCTTGGCGTTGGTTCGCGTGAACAGCGATGATAACTTGCCTCAAGGCATCCACCCCTTTACCGTCATCCAACACAGGAAAACTACTTATATCCTTCTCAGAAGAGGAAGATCCGTCTGGTTTGTACAATTTAAATTTCATGAAGCGAGTTGCTTGGCTTGAGGGTTAGGACTTTTTGGCGACTCTCAGCGTAATTAAGGAGCCTTTGTGTCCGGGAACACTACCTTTGACCAACACAAGGTTTTTTTCAGGTAGAATTTTTACCACTTTAAGATTTTGGGTTGTTCGGCTTACATCTCCCATATGACCGGGCATCTTTTTGTTTTTGAAAACCCTTCCTGGCCATTGACACAAACCGTAGGAACCACCCCTGCGGTGAAACATGGATCCATGAGAGGCTGGTCCTCCGGCAAAATTCCATCGCTTTACCACGCCCTGAAAGCCTTTACCTTTGGTTTTGGATATGACGTCTACGAGCTTGATGTCTTTGAAGTTTTCAACCGTAATGACATTTCCTTGTTCGTACTCATGTTCGTTGATGCAACGAATCTCTTGTGCAATCTGTTGAGATTCGACGCCAGCTTTCTTGGCGTGGCCTCTTGAGCAACGATTTGACTTATTGGGAGATTTTCCCTTCGGATTAAAACCTATCTGGATGGCAGAATAACCATCCTTTTCTAGTGTCTTAACCTGTAAGACGGGACAAGGGCCCGCTTCAATGATCGTTACTGGGACGAGATTATTTTCGTCATCATATACTTGGCTCATGCCAAGTTTCTTTCCTAAAAGTTCAATATTCATACTTTAAGCGGCAGGTGGAAAAGCTTCCCTTTATAACCTGCTTTAAAGGTTTTGGTTTTTGAGTTGAGTAAAAATTCTAAGTCTTAAACGTTAATGTTAATTTCGACTCCTGCGGGTAGGTTAAGTTTCTTCAGTTCGTCAACGGTTTGAACGGTTGGTTCGATGATATCTATCAGGCGCTTGTGCGTTCTTAATTCGAACTGGTCCATGGACTTTTTGTCAACATGAGGCGATCTGTTTACCGTGTAACGTTCGATTCGAGTGGGCATTGGAATTGGCCCCGCTACTCTTGCACCAGTTCTTTTCGCAGTATCGACAATGTCTGAAGCGGATTGATCGATGACTCGGTAATCAAAGCCCCTGAGCTTTATGCGTATCCTTTGTCCATTCATTATTTCGATTAGGTTCTGGCGGGTTCGCGGCTTGATGTTTCAACAATCCCTTGAACAAGATTTTGTGGAACTTGCTCAAAATGGGAAGGAGTCATCGAATAATCGGCGCGACCGGATGATAAAGATCGCATGTCGGTGGAGTAGCCGAACATATTTTCCAATGGAACAAATGCCTCGATGACGCAAACGGTGCCTCGAGTTTCCATGCCTTGTATTTGTCCTCTTCTCCTATTCAGGTCACCCATCAATTCTCCTTGGTACTCGTCCGGGGTGGACACTTCCACCTTCATGATCGGTTCCAAAAGGATCGGATTCGCCTTTTGCATAGCATCCTTGAATGCAAAAATTCCTGCCATCTTAAATGCCATTTCCGAAGAATCCACATCATGAAAGGAACCGTCGACCAAGGTAATCTTAAAATCAATTACCGGATAACCTGCAACGACTCCTCCCAGAGAAGCTTCCTTTATGCCATCAAAGGTTGGTTTGATGAATTCCTTGGGGATGGCTCCGCCAACAATCTTATTTTCCAATTCGACTCCCTTGCCTTTCTCAAGCGGTTCGAGCTTGATGACAGCATGGCCATATTGACCGCGTCCTCCGGATTGACGAATGAATTTACCTTCCCCATCGGAAGAACTTAGCATGGTTTCTCTGTATGCAATCTGTGGCTTTCCAGCGTTCGCCTCCACCTTGAATTCACGAAACAGGCGGTCTCTAATAATTTCCAGATGCAACTCTCCCATTCCCGCGATGATCGTTTGACCGGTTTCCTCGTTTGTGGAAAGACCGAAAGTTGGATCTTCTTCGGCCAACCTTTGCAACCCGACTGACATTTTCTCTTGATCAGCCTTTGTCGCTGGCTCTATGGACATAGAAATCACAGGTTCTGGGAAACTCGGTGGTTCCAATCTCAAATCCAAATCCTTATCCGCAAGCGTATCCCCAGTAGCCACGTCCTTGACGCCAATCAAGGCGCAAATATCTCCCGAGTACGCTGTCTCAATATCCTCTCTGGCGTCGGCTTTCATGATCATTAGCCTTGAAACTCGTTCTGTTTTGCGAGTGCGAGGGTTGTATAAACTCGAACCCTTTTTAAGCGTACCCTGATAGACTCTGTAAAAAACCAATTTACCAACATAGGGATCGGTCATGAGCTTGAAGGCTAGCCCTGCAACTTTTGCCGAATCATCAGGGGCGACCTCAACTTCCTGTTCATCTGAATCCTCACCTTTCATTGGAGGTAGATCCAAGGGGTTTGGAAGGTAGTCAACCACCGCATCCATGAGCATCTGCACACCTTTGTTTTTGAATGCGCTTCCAGGGATGACTCCCACAAAATTAAGGGATAATGTCGCTTTTCGAATTCCCAATTTCAATTCATCATCTGTGATGTCTTCACCTTCCAAGTATTTATTGGCAATATCATCATCAAAATCGGAAACTGCTTCGATAAGAGACTCTCGATACTCTTGAGCTTGGTCCTGCATTTCGGAAGGAATATCTTCCGTGGTGAACCGGACTCCGGATTCATCCGATTCGTCATAAAGGTAGGCAACCATTTTGACCAAATCGACCAAACCTCTGAAATTATCTTCAGCGCCAATAGCCAGAAAAAGTGGATGTGCATTTGCCCCCAATTTTTCCTTCATTGTTCCAACTGCTGCCAAAAAGTCAGAACCCATTCGATCCATCTTATTGATGAAGGCCAATCTTGGTACGTTGTATTTGTCCATTTGCCTCCAGACAGTCTCAGATTGAGGTTGCACTCCCTCGACTGAAGTGAACACGCCAACCGCTCCATCGAGAACCCTGAGTGATCGCTCAACTTCAGCGGTAAAGTCTACGTGACCGGGCGTATCGATAATGTTGATGCGATGGGGAACACCTGCGTTGGGTCCTTCAGAAGTTGTCCATCCGCAAGAAATTGCAGCGGAGGTTATGGTTATCCCACGCTCACGCTCCTGTTCCATCCAGTCGGTAGTCGCATTTCCTTCATGAACTTCACCAATTTTGTGAACTACACCAGAATAAAACAAAACACGTTCGGTGCACGTCGTTTTCCCAGCATCAATATGTGCGGCAATACCAATGTTACGGGTATGCTCTAAAACATTGGGTCGATCGCTGGCGTTCGCCGATGAAAATTTATCGTTATCGCTCATGAACTAAAGATCCCATTACCAACGCAAGTGTGCAAAAGCACGATTCGCTTGGGCCATCTTGTGCGTCTCCTCACGCTTTTTTACAACGGAACCCGTGTTGTTGTAAGCGTCTATCAGCTCATTTGCCAATGATTCAGCCATGGGCGAACCCTTGCGTGCGGCGGCGGCGTTTACAACCCAACGAAAGGCAAGGCTCTGCTGACGCTCGAATGGCACTTCGATTGGTACTTGGTAAGTGGCTCCACCAACTCTTCGGCTTTTAACTTCAATTTTCGGGCGAATGTTTTCCAGTGCACCAAGAACCAACTCTATTGGGTTACCCTTGCCGACTTTTTCGGCCATTCTTTCGATAGCTCCGTAAACAATTCTTTGAGCCAAAGATTTTTTGCCACTTTTCATGACCGCATTGACCAGCATACTAATCAGTGGGCTTCCATGCAATGGGTCCGGAGAAATCGGACGTTTCGTCGCTTGTCTTCTTCGTGACATTTTACTTCTTTGGTTTCTTTACTCCGTATTTCGACCGACTTCTCCTGCGTTTCTCCACGCCTTGGCAATCCAATGTGCCTCGAACAATGTGGTAGCGAACACCATTGAGATCCTTGACGCGCCCTCCGCGAAGAAGGACAATGCTGTGCTCCTGCAAGTTATGACCTTCGTCCGGGATATATGCGATTACCTCATGTCCAGTGGTGAGGCGCACTTTGGCAACCTTTCTGATCGCAGAATTGGGTTTCTTGGGGGTTCGAGTCGTTACCTGAACGCAAACTCCACGACGAAACGGACATGCCTTCAGGGCAGGTGACTTCGTCTTGGACTTTTGCAAACGACGTCCTTTTCGAACGAGTTGGTTGATAGTGGGCATAGAGTAGAAAAATGAGGTAAAGCGATCTGTTGTAACGTATTTTCAGTTATGCTCAAGCATATTTTTGAAGCAATTATGCGGTTAATGACTCCGTATTTCCGGTTCCCAGTGTGTCAATCTTGAGCTTACGCCATTTCGGTAATCCCGTTCCCGCGGGAATCAAGTGACCCATTATGACATTTTCCTTAAAACCTTTAAGTTCATCAACTTTACCAAGTGTAGCTGCATTCGTGAGAACTCGAGTGGTTTCCTGAAAGGAAGCGGCGGAGATGAAACTGTCCGTTTCCAAGGAAGCTTTGGTAATTCCCAAAAGAATTGGCTCACCTTCCGCAGGTTTACCACCCTTTTCCGAAATCTCCTCATTCGAATCCATGAACGCAAATCGGTCCACTTGATCACCCCAGAAGAAATCCGTATCACCGGGATCGGTTATTCTCACTTTGAAAAGCATTCGGGAGATGATGACTTCCAAGTGTTTGTCATTGATCGTAACTCCCTGCAGTCGGTAGACTTTTTGAATTTCCTCAATCAGATATTCTTGCACTGCCGATGGTCCGAGAATCTCTAAAATTTCATGCGGATCTTTCGCTCCTTCTGTGATCAGTTGACCTTTTTGGGCAAAGTCACCCGGTTGGACGAGGACATGTTTTCCATGAGGAATCAAGTGCTCTTCGACCTGTCCCGATTCCTCATTCGTAACGAGAAGTCGCTTCTTCGAACGAAGCGTACCGGCTTCAGAGACAATCCCGTCTATTTTTGCCATCTGCCCGACGTTGCCTTCCTTGGGTCGGCGAGCCTCAAAAAGCTCAGCAACTCTAGGTAGTCCACCGGTGATGTCCTGGGTCTTGGATGCCTGTCGAGGGGTTTTGGCAATAATCGAACCCGCGTCAATTCGAGTTCCCTCATCAACGGCAACCTGTGCCCCCGTAGGGACTGAGTAGGTCGCAAGAGGATTGCCACTGCTATCCTGTACGATGATTTGTGGATTCAGATCCTCCTTGTGCTCAATCACGACCATGGAGCGTCCGCCGGAAGCGTCCCGTTCCACCTTCGTAGTGACCCCAGGAAGCATGTCGTCAAATGCAATCACACCCTTTTTCTCAGAAAGTATGGGGATATTGTAGGGATCCCATTGCGCCAACAAGGCTTCCTCTTCGACTTCCTCTTCGTCCTTGAAGTGCAAAAGGGCTCCTGCGGGGATTGGATAATCATCCACGATCCTATCATCGTTATCGAGAACTTGGATGGATCCCGTCTTGTTCAACGTCACTTGCTGACCATTGGCTAAGGTTACCAAGCGCAATCCGACGAATTTTAATTTACCCGCTTTTCGGACATTGATTACAGGATCCTCACGTCCGGCGCTTGCGATTCCACCGATGTGGAAAGTACGCATCGTCAATTGAGTACCAGGCTCTCCAATCGATTGGGCAGCGATGATTCCAACAGAAGAGCCCTGTTTGACCAAGTTGTTGGTAGAGGGATCGATGCCGTATTCCAATGCCGTAAGTCCATTTTTGATACGACTCGAAAGAGGAGACATTACGCGGATTCTTGTAATACCCAAGGCATCGATTTGAGAGGCTATTTCTTCGGTTATGAGAGAGCCCGAAGAAATTACCATTTCCGTAGGATTGGAAGGATCGTAGACATCATCAGTCGAGTATCTTCCAATGATTCTGTCCCTAAGAGGCACAACCTCATTGTCACCTTCCATAATCGCCTTCTTTACCACTCCGTCTCTCCTGCCATCATCATCACGAACAATGATGCAATCCATGGCAACATCGCAAAGCTTACGGGTCAGGTATCCAGCATCAGCGGTTTTTAATGCAGTGTCAGCCAAACCCTTTCGAGCGCCATGGGTGGACATGAAGTACTCCAGAACGGACAAGCCTTCACGAAAAGAAGCAAGAATAGGTTGTTCGATGATTTCACCGGATGGTTTTGCCATCAGGCCTCGCATCCCACACAACTGTCTCACTTGCTGACGATTTCCACGCGCCCCCGAATCCATCATCAGGTAGACGGGATTTATCGTATCCTTACCTAGGTTGTCGTCCAAAGACTTAAAAACTTCTTTGGCAATATCATCGGTTGCGGTTGTCCATACGTCGATGATCTTATTGTGCCTTTCGCCTCTTGTAATGATTCCCTTGCGAAACTGATCTTCGATCTTATCTATTTCCTTACGAGCGACAGCTATTCTCTTCTTCTTCTCGGGCGGAATGATCATGTCAAAAATTCCAATGGAAATTCCAGCCTTCGTTGCCATATCAAAACCCATTTCCTTAAGCCTATCAAGCGCCTCGATCGTCTCATCCTTTCCTTGGGTTCTGAAGGTCGAGAGAATAAGATCGCCCAAATCGCCTTTCAAGGCAGGGGCATTAAAAAATCCCAATTCTTCGGGCCAGATGGTATTGAAAAGAACCCGGCCGACCGTCGTTCGGATGACGTTTCGCTTTGAAACTCCGAACTGGGTTTCCTTCCCATTGTCGGGATTCTTCAAATCGATCCAATCGTGAAGAGTGAGCACTTCTTCCTGCAAGGCGCTCAGGGCTTCTTCCAAAGAGCCGATCAAAGGCAGTTTCTTATCGTCACTCGGAGCACCGCTCTTCGGTTCCATCGTAAGAAAATACGATCCTAAGACGATGTCTTGGGATGGTGTTAGAATTGGTTTTCCGCTAGAAGGCGAGAAGATGTTGTGGGTGGCCATCATAAGAAGTTTGGCCTCCATGATAGCCTCAACCGAAAGAGGCACGTGAACCGCCATTTGGTCGCCATCAAAATCTGCATTGTAGGGTGTGCATACAAGCGGATGAACCCGAATCGCATTTCCTTCTATGAGCACAGGCTCAAAAGCTTGAATCGACAAACGGTGTAGAGTGGGTGCTCGGTTCAAAAGCACAGGATGACCTTTGGTCACTTCCTCGAGAATGTCCCATACTTCGGGAGAGCGACTTTCAATCATTTTTCGAGCCCCCCTCACCGTGTGAACGAAGCCCAATTCCTTAAGTCTACGAATGATGAAAGGTTCGAAAAGGATCAGAGCCATTTTCTTCGGTATTCCACACTGATGCAGTTTCAGTTCCGGACCGATTACGATGACCGAACGACCGGAATAATCCACTCGCTTGCCCAATAGGTTTTGCCTAAAGCGTCCTTGTTTACCCTTCAGCATGTCACTCAATGACTTAAGGGCACGATTTCCGGACCCGGTAATCGCTCTTCCATGCCTGCCGTTGTCGAAAAGAGCGTCAACGGCCTCTTGAAGCATTCGTTTTTCATTGTGAATGATAACGTCCGGAGTCTTGAGTTGAAGCAGGTTCTTGAGTCGGTTATTGCGATTGATCACCCGCCTGTAAAGGTCGTTCAGATCGCTCGTTGCAAACCTTCCTCCTTCGAGAGGAACAAGTGGCCTCAAATCGGGTGGGATTACTGGGATAGAATCTAAAATCATCCATTCAGGAGAAGCCTCGGAATTAAGAAATCCCTGCGTAACCTTAAGTCTGCTTGCCAGTTTTTTCTTTATTTGCTTCGAGTTGGTTTCATGCATTTGGTCATACAATTCCTCCAGTTCGTCTTCCAGATTCAAACGACCTAAAACATCCCGAACAGCCTCCGCTCCCATTTTCGCTTCGAAGTCATCCCCAAACTCATCCTGTGCTTCCCTGTATTCCTTGTCGGACAGCAACTGCTTTTCTTCCAAAGGTGTGTTTCCAGGATCAGTTACCATATACTGCTCATAATAAAGCACTCTTTCCAAGCTCTTTGCAGTCATGTTTAGCAACAATCCCAAACGGCTAGGCATGCTTTTCAAAAACCAAATATGAGAAACGGGAACCGCAAGCTCAATGTGACCCATTCTATCCCTCCGCACTCGCGATACCGTCACTTCCACTCCACAGCGGTCGCAAACCACCCCTTTGTACTTAATGCGTTTGTACTTTCCGCATGCGCATTCGTAATCTCGGACAGGGCCAAAGATCTTCTGGCAGAATAAGCCGCCTGGCTCTGGTTTAAAAGTTCGGTAATTTATCGTTTCCGGATTCTTTACTTCACCTTTTGACCAAGAACGTATGACGTCCGGGGACGCTACGGTGATGGATACGTGATCCATGGGTCCGACTTCTACTCCTAATGCCTCATTGACTGCTTCAACGCTCATAATTTTCCTAATTTTTAATTTTTTGGGAGATTAGATGATGACCTTACAAGGCATCTTCACCGCGAACTCGAATGTCCAAACACAGGCTTTGCATTTCTTTCATCAATACATTGAAAGATTGGGGCGTTCCTGCTTGCAGGGAGTTGTCCCCCTTTACCAAAGATTCGTAAATTTTCGTTCTTCCCGAGACGTCATCGGACTTTACGGTTAGGATTTCCTGCAAAGTGTAAGCCGCGCCATACGCTTCCAGGGCCCAAACTTCCATTTCTCCAAAACGCTGCCCTCCGTATTGGGCCTTTCCGCCAAGTGGTTGCTGAGTGATCAGGCTATACGGTCCAACGGCTCGTGCGTGTATCTTGCTGGAAACCAAGTGATTTAGTTTAAGCATATACATGTAGCCTACTACAATTCTTTGATAGAAGGGCTCTCCCGTACATCCGTCATACAGAACGGTTTTGCCAGTATCCGGAAGGTTTGCCTCCTTTAGGTATTCTTGAATGCGGGCTTCGGAGATGCCATCAAATATCGGAGTGGCGACCTTAAGCCCAAGCTTATTGCAAGCCCATCCAAGATGGGTTTCGAGTACCTGACCAACGTTCATTCGGCTGGGAACGCCAAGCGGGTTGAGGCATATTTCGATGGGGGTTCCATCCGGCAGGAAAGGCATATCCTCTTCAGCAACGATCTTCGCTACCACTCCCTTGTTGCCATGTCGTCCTGCCATCTTATCGCCCACACGCATTTTCTGTTTCTTGGCGACAAACACACGGACGTTTTTGATTGCGCCCTGATCGATAGGATCACCTTGCTCGATCGCTTCTATCTTACGGTCTCTGTCATCCTCCAAATCGTTGAATTTTGACTCGTAACTTTCAATGATTTCAAAAACCTTGATACGAACAGGAGAGGGGGGGATCTCAATGAATCGGTGAACGGACGCTAACCTTCTGAGTAAGGTTTTTGTTATTTTACGATTCGAAGGAATGATAATGTCTCCGGTTTCGGAGTTGGTTACGTTGAGCGGTATTTTTTCACCCAATAGAATGTTGGACAAGGATTCGGTCAGTTGTGCGCGCAAGTCTTCCGTCTGGGTCCTGAAATCTTCCTTGATTTGCTTCATTTGGCGCCGGAAATCGGACGGGGACAGCTTTTCCTGTTCGGCATCCGTTCGACTGGAAACCTTGATGTCCATTACTATTCCTTGCGTACCTGATGGCACCTTGAGCGAACTATCCTTAACGTCCGCGGCTTTCTCGCCAAATATTGCGCGCAAAAGCTTTTCTTCGGGAGCTAAATCCGTCTCGCTCTTTGGCGTAATTTTTCCGACAAGAATATCTCCGGGCTTAACTTCCGCACCAATGCGAACGACACCCAGATGGTCAAGGTTTCTGAGAGCTTCCTCCCCTGCATTCGGTATATCGCGTGTTATTTCCTCAGGTCCAAGTTTGGTGTCACGAGCAGTTACCTCAAATTCTTCAATGTGGATGGATGTGTAAACGTCATCCTTGATCATTTTCTCAGAGATCAGAATTGCGTCTTCGAAGTTATAACCCTTCCAAGGCATAAACGCCACGAGAATATTTCTTCCGAGAGCCAATTCGCCATCATCGGTGCAAGCGCCATCCGCCAGTGGTTGACCGACCTTGACCTTATCTCCTTTTCGAACGATAGGTTTTTGATTGAAACAAGTACCTGCATTCGAACGAAGAAATTTTCTAAGTTCATAGCAGTAGATGCCGCGCTTATGATCACTGCGAGGTTCCTTTACGAAACGAGGGGGTAGCGTACCGTCATCGGAAACTACGATTCTCTTTCCGTCTGCAAGTGCGACGACTCCTTCGGAATCCGAAACAGTTACGGTTTTGGAGTCTTCGGCAACCTTCTTTTCGATGCCTGTTCCCACGAGAGGGGATTCCGCTTGCAACAAAGGAACCGCCTGCCTCTGCATATTCGCGCCCATGAGAGCCCGATTGGCATCATCGTGTTCCAAAAAAGGAATCAAGCCTGCGGCCACCGAAACAACCTGTTTCGGAGATACGTCCATATATTCGACTTCCTTAGGATCATATTCACTTACTTGGTCACGGTAACGACAAGTGACTCTTCCGTTTAGCTTCCCCGTTTTCTCGTCTATCTCGGAATTTGCCTGAGCAATGAGAAATCGCTCTTCTTCAAATGCGTTAAGATATTTTACGTTTTTGGGGTTTTTATCAACAATACCTTTTTCTACCGGATGGTATGGGGATTGAAGGAATCCAAACTCATCTATTTTGGCATAGGTCGATAGCGTATTTATGAGGCCGATATTCGGTCCCTCAGGCGTCTCGATCGGGCAAATTCTTCCGTAATGCGTAGGATGAACGTCGCGGACTTCAAAACCGGCTCTCTCCCGATTGAGACCTCCAGGGCCCAATGCGGAAAGCCGTCTCTTATGAGTCATCTCAGCCAGTGGATTAATCTGGTCTTTGAATTGGCTAAGTTGACTTCGGGCAAAAAAGTCGCGAACCACCGTGGTAAGAGCTTTGGGGTTGATTAATTTGCCGGGGGTCAGAGATTCGACTCCCTGGTCGTAAAGCGTCATTCTTTCACGAACAACTCTCTCAGTCCGAGAAAGACCGCTCCGACAAACGTTCGCCAACAACTCACCAACGGTCCTTACTCTACGGTTACCCAAATGGTCGATGTCATCGATTCCCATATCAAAAATCGAACCCGCATCTTCTCTCGCCTTTTCCTCATTACTCTTACCTCGTTTGAGGTCGGTCAATTTTCTCGTTGCCGCAACGAGGTCCTCAACCGTTGTTACCCGTATATCGAGCGGAGTCTCCAGACCAAGCTTCAGATTAAGCATATGCCGACCAACTTTCGCCAAGTCATACCTTTTGGTATCTAAAAACAGCCTCTTAATTAATGCCTCCGCATTGGCTCTATCGGGTGGTTCGCCAGGACGAAGCTTTTTGTAAATTTCCTTGAGGGCCTCTTCCTTGTTTTTGGTGGTATCCTTTTTAAGACAACGAATGATGGCACCATCATCAACGGATGTGTCTATCGCCCTCAATTGAGTTTCGCCAGCCTTTTCAAAGGCTCGCAAATATGTCTTTGTCAAGGGCTCGAATGCCTTTGCAAGAACCGCTCCTTTCGTTCGATCAAACATAGGTTCAACCAAAACGTAGTTTGAAACGTTATCTTTTTTGAGAAGATCTTCGATTTGCAAATTTTCAATATCGTAAAACAACTCAATGATTTTCTGATCCGAATCCTTGTCTTTCTCTGGATCCCAATCTAGAAGTGCCCTAAGGAAAGTGGTTATAAGAAATTTTCTACGACGACGACGGCGGTCCAAGTAAACGTAAAGAAGATCATGCTGGTCAAATTGAGCTTCAATCCATGTGCCGCGATCCGGAATAATGCGAAAACCGTGAAGGGTCTTTCCACTGGTATGCATCGATTCCTCGAAGCTAACGCCTGGCGAACGATGCAATTGGCTAACTACAACCCGTTCAGCTCCGTTAATGATAAACGAACCCCTTTCGGTAACGATTGGAAGTTCTCCCATAAAAATTTCTTCTTCGCTGTAGAATGGCTTGCTTTGTCCCTCCAACTCCAATCGCAATCTCAACTTAACTTGCAATGGCGCTGCATAGGTACAGTTCTGGTCAATGCAATCCATCTCCGATAATTTAGATTCTCCGACGGAATAGCTTACATACTCCAACCGGGATTTTTCATCATAGCTGAGGATTGGAAAAACTTCACGGAAAACAGCCTCAAGACCAGCTTGTTTGCGATGTGTCGACGGTACGTCTCGCTGAAGAAAATCATGAAAGGAATCAACTTGATTCTGAATCAAATTTGGTGGGTCTATAACCTCCTTGAGCTTACCGAAGTTTTGTCTTTTGGTGGTTTCCATGATGGACTATGTGATTTGGATTATAAGTGGAACATAAACGGCTGAAGCCGCAGGTTGAAATTCAACCATACGGCTTCAGTAAAATTAGAGTTTGGAAAGAAAGAGCATTACTTAACTTCAGCCTTTGCTCCTGCAGCTTCCAACTTCTTGGAAATTTCCGTCGCCTCATCCTTGGAGACGCCTTCTTTGACTGCTTTTGGAGCCCCCTCAACCAGTTCCTTGGCTTCCTTGAGGCCAAGACCCGTGATTCCTCGGACTTCCTTGATGACCGCAATTTTATTGCCACCGAATTCGGTGAGAATAACGTCAAATTCGGTTTTTTCCTCTGTGGCTCCTCCTTCGGCATCTCCTCCCTCAGCTGGGGCAGCGACAGCTACGGCAGCCGGTGCGGCTGCACTGACTCCCCACTTCTCTTCAAGTTCTTTTACGAGATCGGCAATCTCAATTACTGATTGGCCGCTAAGCCATTCTACGACTTGGTCTTTGGATATATCTGACATGTTATTTGTACCTCCTTGCCTGAATATGATTAGTACCTATTGGTGTTTAAGGGTCATCCCCTAATTTCTTCTAGGTTGGTGGTTATTGTTTGGTGATGATACGAGTATTAGGTAACTCGAATAAAATTATTTTCAGTTTTTTTCGGACTTTGCCTTAAGGACGGTTACAAATCCTCGCGAGGGCGCGCTGAGCAAAGTGACCAATTGAGTGGAAGGGGAACTGATTAGAGAAAGAAGTTGAGCTCTTAGGCTCTCAAGGCCAGGCAGTTTGGCCAATTGCTTGACCTCGTTCGCACTCAGCACTCGATCCCCTAATGCACCCGCCTTTACGGTAACCTTATCGGTTTTCTTAAAGTAATTTCCCAATGCCTTGGCCACACCGGATGCATCATCACCACCAACCACAATAGCAGTATGACCACTTAGGTGATCGGATATTTCGGAGATATCCTTGTCTTTTGTAGCGAGCTTTAATGAAGAATTCTTGACGACATGGAATTCTGCTCCTTTCTCGGCAAGACTTTTCCTAAGCTCAGTGGTTTCTTCAGCATTGATACCTTGGTAATCAGTAACAAAAAAATAGTCGGATTTTGCCAAATGATTACTGGTCTCTTCGATTAAGTATGATTTTTCGGGTCTCATGGTAGAGATTATTGGTATTGTGATGAATCAAGCCGAACGCTAGGGCTCATCGTGCTGCTTATGTGCATGCTTTTGATAAACCTTCCTCTGTAACCTTCGGGTCTGGAGTTTGCAACGGCATCAAGGGCAGCTCGCGCGTTTTCCTCTAACTGTTCATTGGTAAACGATCTCTTTCCGATGACAACTGCCAAAGAACCTGTCTTGTCCATTTTAAATTCAACTCTTCCAGCCTTAACTTGATTGATCGCCTCCTCCAAATTATCGGTTACAGTACCGGATTTTGGTGTAGGCATTAATCCCCTTGGGCCAAGAACCCTGGCAATGCTTCGGACTTCCTTCATTGCACTTGTCGTAGAAAGGGCTACGTCAAATTCAAGCCAGCCATCTTTAATCTTGGAGATCAAATCCTCCAAGCCTGCGTAGTCAGCTCCCAATGATTTCGCATCCTCTACATTTTCTGTGAAAACGAGAACCTTGACTTCCTTCCCACTACCGTGAGGGAGGTTAACGGTTCCTCTCACTGCTTGTGAAGTTTGCTTGGGGTCTACTCCCAAAGAGAAGGAGACTTCAACGGTTTCGTCAAATTTTGTTTTATTGAACCCCGAAAGCGCACTGACGGCGGACCCCAATTCTTGGCCACTTTCGTTCAGTCCGTCGCCAAGGGAGTTTTTATATCTTTTACTTCTTGCTATCATTGGAGGCTGTTTAAAGATTAGTTTAGAACTTCGATGCCCATACTTCGAGCGGTCCCCTCAATTATTCTGCATGCAGCCTCTTCGCTTGATGCGTTAAGGTCGTTTTGCTTGGTTTTGACTATTTCAATAACCTGATCCCTAGTAACTCTTCCAACCTTATCACGATTGGGAACACCGGAACCCTTGGCAAGGCCAGCTGCTTTCTTGAGTAGAATGGACGCGGGCGGAGACTTGAGAATGAAACTGAAAGATCGGTCAGCGTAAACTGTGATTACCACCGGTAAAATCAAGCCTGACTGGTCCTTCGTTTTGGCATTAAACTCCTTACAAAATCCCATAATGTTAACGCCTTGGGCACCTAAAGCTGGACCCACGGGTGGCGCTGGATTGGCTGCGCCGGCAGGGAGTTGAAGTTTTATTTGGCCTACTGCTTTCTTTGACATTTTGCTTATTATTTGACTTATTCTTCGTCCGCTTTTTCGACTTGCCAGAATTCAAGCTCGACTGGGGTAAATCTACCGAAAATAGAAACGGAAACTTTTAGTGTACCCTTTTCTGCATCAATTTCATCAATCTCTCCCGTCAGATTAAGAAACGGCCCATCGAGAATTTTAACCACCTCTCCAATTGCAAACTTTACCTTGGGGACCTCCTTGCCTTCGGCTTCGTTTACCTGACGCAGAATTCTGCCTATCTCATCTTCTCCCAGGGGGGTTGGGTTTTCGCGTCCAATAAAATTGATGACTCCGTCCGTCTCCTTGATTTTGTACCAGGGCTTTTTCAGCAAGTTTCCGGAACCATCAAAAAGCTTCATTTCCACAAATACGTATCCGGGGTAGAATTTTCGATCTCTTTGACGTTTCTTTCCGTTTTTTACTTCTGATACCGTTTCGATTGGAACCAAAACTTCACGCAAACAATCTGCAAACCCCTCATCTTCCTCTTTGTATTTGCTCAAGTACCTTTTTACTTTGTCTTCATGATTGGATAGACACTGCAATGCATACCATTTCAGCTCAGTGGAGGTGGATGCGTTCATAAATAGGGGTGGGGGGTGTTTCTAAGATTTTCTTAATAGTTGAGTCACATACTCCACCCAGTTGGATAGAGAAAAGTCAGAGACGGAAATAAAGAGCCCGAGGATGGCAACACCAATAATGACTACCACCGTTGAGCCGCGAAGCTCTTCCAAAGAAGGCCAGCTCGCTTTGCCTAATTCCGAGACAGTTTCTTTGTAAAAAGTTCTGACTTTTGTAAATGGATTCACTAAATTATATGATGCTAGTGGCGGGAGAAGAGGGACTCGAACCCCCAGCCTACGGTTTTGGAGACCGGTGCTCTACCAGTTGAGCTATTCTCCCAACGAAACAATTGATTTGTAATACGCTGGATCTCTTAAAGAATTTCAGAAATATTTCCGGCACCTATCGTCTTTCCGCCTTCACGTATGGCAAAGCGTTGGCCTGATTCCATAGCTATGGATTTCTGAAGTTCAATTTGAACGGCAAGGTTATCGCCTGGCATAACCATTTCTACTCCTTCCGGAAGTTCAACGATACCAGTAACATCAGCAGTTCCAAAGAAGAATTGCGGGCGGTATCCCTTGAAGAATGGTGTATGACGGCCGCCCTCTTCCTTATTCAAAACGTAAATCTGAGCCTTGGCTTTTGTATGGGGTTTGATACTGCCTGGTGCAGCGATTACATGTCCTCGCTGAATATCTGATTTTTCGACTCCTCGTAGAAGTATGCCGACATTGTCCCCTGCTTGGCCTTCTCCAAGTTCCTTACGAAACATTTCAACACCCGTGCAGGTAGTAGTTCGCGATTCGCCCAAACCAACGATTTCAATTTCATCACCTACCTTTACCATTCCTCTTTCAATTCGACCGGTAGCCACAGTACCACGACCTGTGATCGTAAATACATCCTCGACTGCCATGAGCAAAGGCTTGTCTACGTCTCTGACTGGTTCGGCAATTTCAGCATCAATGGCGTCCATTAAGTTTTGGATGGCACCGAGGCCAAGATCGCTCTCATCATCTTCCAAAGCCTTGGTTGCGGACCCACGAATGATTTTGGCGTTATCACCATCAAATTCATATTTGCTGAGAAGGTCTCGGATTTCCATGTCCACCAACTCCAACAACTCTTCGTCGTCACCAGACATAAGGTCACATTTATTAAGAAAAACCACCAAGTTCGGAACATCCACCTGACGGGCAAGAAGGATGTGCTCGCGAGTCTGTGGCATGGGACCGGTGGTGGCGTCAACTACAAGAATCGCTCCATCCATTTGAGCCGCTCCGGTAATCATGTTTTTGACAAAGTCAGCGTGACCGGGACAATCTACGTGAGCGTAGTGACGGTTTGCGGACTCGTACTCTACATGAGAGACCGCAATCGTTACAATCTTGGATGCATCACGAACTGTACCACCTTTAGCAATGTCTGCATAAGTTTTAACTTCTGCCAAGCCCTGCCTTGCCTGAGCATGCAGAATTGCTGTGGTGAGCGTGGTCTTACCATGGTCTACGTGACCGATGGTACCTACGTTAACGTGAGGTTTGGTGCGTTGGAACTGTTCTTTGGCCATTGATTTGACTTGTTGTGGTTTTAGGTGGAGCCCACGAGCGGATTTGAACCGCCGACCTCGTCCTTA
>CEPJ01142030.1_pt1 | contig 20054 bp, 19 predicted proteins | sample 530561 | NCBI WGS metagenome assembly CEPJ01 (sample SAMEA2620404, study PRJEB7988) | marine metagenome | biome: marine biome (ENVO:00000447); feature: surface water layer (ENVO:00002042); material: "saline water (ENVO:00002010), including plankton (ENVO:xxxxxxxx)" | depth 5 m
GGCGTTATGAGTCCCCTGCTCTAACCGCTGAGCTACGGGCCCGTTCCAAGAAAATCAACATTAACAGAGATTGCTCGGCTTGTGAAATCAAAACTTATTTAAGAAGCAAGAGTGGGATTTGGGGAACCCACGCCTTCATCTTTTCCAATGTTGAGAGAGTATCTGGCTCAACTACCGGCGGAGCAGGTGCCGTCCTCGCAGGATTCATCCTTTTCATTGCCTTCGATTCCCAACAGCGCGGTCCGCACTACTACGCCTGCATTGACTGCGGCAGTCAAGTCCACGGTGGCGTTGAGTGTTTCCTGCGGGATTCCGAAGGCAAGGGCTTTTTCTAATCGTCCACCGGAGCAGTAGGCGCAACCCCGTGTCAGGGTGACGGCCAAGCCCAGGAGGTGTTTTTCGCGCTCGCTGAGATGTTCGCTTGAATTTGCCTGATTCAAGGCTTCGATACTGTGCAGTTCGCTGGGGTTCATGACCTGAGTTTTAACCCAACGGGGCAGACACCGTCAAGTCCGCGAATTTGCGAGTTTGGCATTATACCAATCTTAGAGTTACGGGTGCTTGAGCGAATCTAAAAGCAGTAAACCATTCTGAAAACGGTATGTTTCGGCGTAACAAGATGATTTGCGTAAGCAAATATTACCTTGCGTTTTTTTAGCGGGCTTTGCTTTTGGCAATCTTTTGAGCGTGGGCAAAGCGGGCTGCGGCTTCAAGCTTTTCGATTTGAGCTACGTTATAATTGCTGGCCTTTGCTTCTTCCAAGGCTTGCTGCGCTCGCTTGACCGCCTCCTCGATGTCCGATTCGTCCCGATCGCCGATTTGAATGGCTTCGTCCGTGAGGACGGAGACTTTTTCGGAATAGACTTCAACGAAGCCCGAACCAACGGCAAGGTATTCGGTTTGCCCATCCTTGATGACCTTTAGGTCGCCGGCCACCAACTTGTCAATTACGGGCACATGGTGAGGCAAAACACCGATTTTTCCATTGGAGGTGGGTACGATGACTTGATCCACCTCTTCCGAGAAGACTTTTGCGTCCGGGGTAACGATCTCAAGTGTGATGGGCATCAGAAGAGATTCTCCTAAGAGCTTTGCTCATCAATGACTGCGTCTATCCCGCCCTTCATGTAAAAGTCGTTTTCCTCTACCTCATCGAGTTCCCCATCAAGGATCATCTTGAATCCGCGGATGGTATCCTTGACCGATACGTATTCTCCCGACACTCCGGTAAACACTTCCGCGACATGGAAGGGTTGGGAAAGAAACTTTTGAATCTTCCGTGCCCGAAAGACCACTTGCTTTTGCTCGGGTGACAGTTCGTCAAGCCCGAGAATCGCAATGATATCCTGCAAATCCTTGTAGGATTGCAGAACCTCCTGAACCCTACGAGCCACCCGAAAGTGTTCTTCACCAACGATTTCCGGGGACAATGCGTTGGATACGGAAGCCAGGGGATCGACCGCGGGGTAGATGCCCAACTCGGCGATGGAGCGCTCCAAGACGATGGTGGAATCAAGGTGAGCGAATGTATTTGCCGGGGCCGGGTCGGTCAAATCATCGGCGGGAACGTAGACCGCCTGGAAAGAGGTGATTGATCCCTTTTTGGTGGAAGTGATGCGTTCCTGAAGAATTCCCATTTCCTCGGAAAGCGTGGGTTGGTAGCCAACTGCGGAGGGCGAGCGTCCGAGCAGAGCCGAAACCTCCGAGCCGGCTTGGGAGAAACGGAAGATGTTGTCCACGAAAAGCAAAACGTCCTGACCCATTTCATCGCGGAAGTATTCCGCCATGGAGAGTCCCGAAAGAGCGACCCGCATCCGCGCCCCGGGAGGTTCGTTCATTTGACCATAGACCAAGGCTACCTTTGATTGGGAAATGTCCTCTTGGTTGATGACTCCGGCTTCGGACATTTCCTGATACAAGTCATTGCCTTCACGGGAGCGTTCCCCTACCCCAGCGAAAACGGAATAACCGCCATGGGCTTTTGCGATGTTGTTGATCAATTCCATGATCACGACCGTTTTGCCCACGCCGGCGCCTCCGAAGGCTCCGACCTTGCCGCCCTTGATGAAGGGACAGATTAAATCGATCACCTTGATTCCGGTTTCAAGGATGTTTGCCTCGGTATCCTGATCCATCAGAGTGGGAGCCTGACGATGAATGGGACGAGTCTCTTCGTTTCCGCAGGGTCCTTTGTTGTCCACGGTTTCGCCAATGACGTTGAAGATGCGACCAAGAACCTTTTCGCCAACGGGAACGGAAATGGGGGCTCCGGTGTTTCGAACATCCATACCACGGACCAATCCCTCGGTGGATGACATGGCTACGGTCCTGACCCGGTTGTCTCCCAAATGCTGTTGGGTTTCCAAAACCAATTTGGAATCCGAATCGGAGTCGGCGAGTTTGTAGGTGACTTCAAGGGCATCATAAATTTCAGGGGTGCTTCCTTCGGGAAATTCGGCATCCACGACGGCGCCGATGACTTGAATGATTTTTCCTTGTTTTGGGTTCTTGGTGTCCTCTTCCATGATAAGATTTATTTAAAATTAGTTGGAAAGTGTGGCTGCGGAAATTTCCAGGATTTCCTGAGTGATGGCTGCCTGGCGAGCACGGTTGTATTGTAAGGTAAGGTCGTTGATCAGATTCCCCGCGTTGTCGGTTGCAGTTTTCATGGCAACCATTCGGGCACTGTGTTCGGAAGCCTGCGCCTCGAGAACGAGTTGATGGATTTCCTGTTTTAGATAGAGGGTTGCAAGTTCCGAAAGAACGGTATCACGGTCCTCGATGATGATTTCTCTGTCGTCCTTGGGAACTTCGTGATCCGCAATGCCAAAGCGTTCGTGCAGTTTGGCAGACATTTCATCCAAGTCATTGAGGGGAAAAAGCGGAATAAGCTCAGGTTCCTGCCTGAGCGTATTGATGAAGCCGGTGTAGAGAACCTCAATGGTATCGATGTTTCCGTCGTTATAATTTCTCAAAAGGAATTCTACCACCTTTTTGACGTCGGAAAAGCTGGGTTTGTCAGGCAAGCTAAAATCCGCCAGCAAATCCCTTCGGGTACGGGAAAGATATTGGGTGGCCCGTTTCCCAATGGCAACGAACTTCGCCGAGGAATCGACCTCGGAAAGCATCCGAAACAGGTTGGAGTTCAAAGCTCCACAGAGTCCCTTGTCGGTTCCGATGACTAGTATTCCCCTATGTTTGACCGGTCTTTCCATGAAATAATTATTGGTGACCTCGAGAAATTCATCGGCAATGGATACGATGATGTCGGCGAGCAGGAGGGCGTAAGGACGACCGGACTTGGCGCTGTCCTGGGCCTTCTTCATCTTAGAGGTTGCCACCATTTGCATGGCCTTGGTTATTTGACGCGTACTTTTTACGCCCTTGATTCGGATTCGAATGTCTCTGGTGTTGGCCATCTAGGAAATTAATCGTGAGAGAGTCAAAAAACGAGTTGTTCAGGAGAAAGTCCTTTTCCAGTCCTCGACCACCGTTTTGAGCTTTTGCTCGGTCTCCTCCTCCAGTTTCCCGGATTCGTAAATGAGATCGCATACTTCTTTTCCTTGAGTGGCCATGTGTTCCTGCAAGCTGGTGACCGCGGAATTGATGTCCGAGACTTCAATGGAATCGAAAAAGTTGTTTTGCATTGCCCACATCAAGGCAGTTTGGATTTCAACCGGAATGGGATTGTAAGCGGTCTGCTTGAACATCTCCACAATTCGAGCGCCCCGATCCAATCGGGCTTTGGTAGATGCGTCCAGATCTGATTCGAACTGAGAGAAGGCGGCCAATTCCCTGAATTGAGCGAGCTCAAGCTTCACTTTTCCGGCTACTTTCTTATAAGCTTTAATTTGGGCGGCCGATCCCACTCGAGATACGGAAAGACCGACCGACACGGCGGGGCGGATGCCTTTGTTGAAGAGGTCGGTCTCAAGAAAGATTTGCCCATCGGTGATGGAAATGACATTGGTGGGGATGTAGCCGGAAACGTCCCCCATTTGCGTCTCGATGATGGGCAGCGCGGTCAGGGATCCGTTTCCACTTTCTTCATTCAAACGAGCCGAGCGTTCCAAGAGTCTCGAGTGTAGGTAAAAGACGTCACCGGGATAAGCTTCTCTCCCGGAGGGTCTTTTCAAAATCAGGGAAATTTGCCGATAGGCGACCGCATGCTTGGAAAGGTCGTCGTACACGATCAGAGCGTCCATGCCGTTTTCCATGAACCACTCGCCCATAGCGCATCCCGAATAAGGGGCTATGTATTGGTTGGCCGGGTTGTCGGCCGCCGGAGCGGATACGATGGTTACGTACTGCAATGCACCTTTGTTTTCCAAAACTTTAATGGTGCGGGCGACGTTTGAATTCTTCTGCCCTACGGCAACGTAAATGCAGTAAACCGGACGAAAATCGGGGTTGCCCGATTCTTCGCCTTGTTTATTGATTTTGGCTTGGTTGATGATGGTGTCTATGGCGATGGTGGTTTTGCCTGTGGAGCGGTCGCCAATAATCAATTCTCTCTGTCCACGGCCAATCGGCACCATGGAGTCAACCGCCATAATTCCCGTTTGCAGAGGTTGATCAACCGACTTTCTGGGAATGATTCCTGGAGCGATGCGTTCCACGGGAAAGGATTGCTTTGCGTCAATCGGACCTTTCTCATCAATGGGCCGCCCTACCCCATCGACGACCCGACCCAGGAGTTCCTTGCCAACGGGAACGGAAAGAAGTTTTCCGGTCGTTCGAGCCTCGTCCCCTTCCTTGAGGGAACTGGTGTCACCCAAGAGTACGCATCCTACGGATTCCTCTTCCAAATTGAGCGCAATACCCAAAACGTTGTTGGGAAACTCGATCATTTCGTTGAACATGACCTTGGAAAGCCCGGATACCCGAGCGACCCCATCAGCCAAAGTCGTAATGACACCAACATTGGTGCGCGTTGCATCTGTGGAAAGGTTTTCTATTTCCTTGCGGATAATATCAGTAATGGTGCTCATCTTGGGTGAATTTTATAAGAATGATTTCCTCAAATTTTCTAATCTGCTGGCAACCGAGTCTTCGTAAACGTCGTCTCCGATCCGAATCCTGTATCCGGCAAGCAGCGCTTCGTTGCTGGTGATTGATAGTTCTATTTTACGGCCCGACAGGGAGCCGATCTTATCTCTAAGGGTTTGCTCGACTTCATGGTAGTTTTCACAACCAATTTCAATCTTGGCCTCGTAGAGCCTCAGATGATTTTTCACTTCAGTCAAAAAATGGCGCAGGATATCCTTGGTGGAGGACAAGCCCAACTCCTTGAGACCGTCGATTGATTCAACGGCCTTGCCTTCGTCTATGAGTCCATCCTCGTTCAGCGAATACCTAAGAAGAGTTTTCGCCAATCTCTTGTTTTTTGAAGTGGAAGCCATTTGAAGCGAGACAAACTATTCGAGATTTAGCTTTTGAACCGCACTTGATGAAAACCTTTTCTTTTCGTCGTCGGTCAATTCCTTTTGCAAAACCTTGGAAGTCGTTAGGATGACAAGGGATGCGATTTCCTCTCTTGCATCATTAAGTACACGCTGTCTCTCCTGCTCCATCGCGATTTTGGCTTTTTCGACAATTTCCTCTGCTTGCTTGCGAGCGTCTTCCTTTTGAGACTCGATAAAAGCCTTGGCTTGCTCCTGAGCCGAAGTCACGGTCTTCTTGGCTTCGAGGGAAGCCTCCTGAAGAGTCTGCTGTTGCTGTTTCTCGGTTTCCTCCAACTCCAACTTGATGCGTTCCGCGTTTTTCAGGGAATCGGCAATTTGCTTTTCCCTTTCCTTGATGGTCGAAAGAACGTTTTTGAAGGCAAACCGGTAAATGACGTATGCGACAATGATGAAGTTAATGCCTTGAGCAATCAGCATTGGCACATCTATGCCGAATGTTTCGACTATGCCTGACGCAGTCTCTTGAAGGGATGCTAGGACAATCATTTCGTTGTATCAGAAACCGATGCAGGTTTGCGAATTAGAGGAAGAGTGCGTAAAAGGCCACCGCCTCCGCAAGAGCCATACCAAGGATGGATTGAATCAGAATCGCGCCTTTGGCGTCTGGGTTTCTGCCCACCGCCTCCGCTGCTTTCATGCCTACGATTCCAACACCGATTGCGGCTCCAAGGCAACCGAGTCCGCCTTGAATGCTGCCACTTATACCTTCTGCTACCGCTTGAGCGGTTTCGGGGGATTGCGCTGCTTCCTGTGCTTGTGCTAGTATTTCTATCATTTCAGTGATGTATTTATTGATTAACGGTTTATGTGATCGCCTACCCTTTGCGTATAGTCACGATCAGAAAATTAATGATGCTCGCCCTCATCGTGGTTGCAGATCAGGCCGATGTAAACGGATACCAGAAGCATGAAAACCAAGGCTTGTACAAGACCAATCAACACTTCCATAAAGTAAAAGGGAACAGGCAAAATCCAATTAATCTGGGGAACGAGGTGAAGCATGCTGTGAAGAAGACTTTCGCCACCGAAAACATTGCCAAAAAGGCGAAATGTCAAGGAAACCGGACGGAAAAGGATGGAAAGTATTTCAATAAAGCCAACGGCGATGAAGATAACTCCCAAAAACAAAAACATGATGGTTGGTACGTCTCCTTTTTGCGCCTTGTTGCCGAACAAGTCCTTCATGATGACTTTGACACCCGCATATTTGAGGATCAGATAGAGCCAGGAGATGTTGGCGACGAGGGCAAGCGCGAGCGTCATGTTAAGGTCCGCATTGGCGGGGCGAACCAATGGTTTTTTGACGATGAAATGATCGTCGACGATGGAACCGTATCCGACGGTTCCCACTCCAGGCAATAACCCGCTCCAATTGTGGATTAGAATGAAAAAGAAAAGACCGCTCAGAAGGCCAAAGGATGCGAAGAACACTTTCTTACCTACGATTGGTTCGATGATGCTGCGAATTCCGCCAATTACGGATTCAGCGACCAATTGGCCCTTGGTGGGAATCATTTGCGGTTTGCCGACAATGTATCTTACCAGAAAAATAAGGAACAGCGAAACCACCCAACTGGTGACCATGGAATTAGTGATGGGTAAGGATCCGAGGGTGAACAAAACGTCAGCCTTAAGATGCACCCCACTGCCTGCGGCATGGGATGAATAAGGTAACCAAAAAAGGAGAAGTGTGAGTTTGGGATTCAACTTTATCAAAAAGGGCGTTAGAATAAGTTGAAGTTAAGTGCAGGTCAACTTGGATTTTGAGAAAATTACAAAGAATATCTCGGTTCACGGTCTTCCTCAGTCCATTTTCTCAATTTTGGAAAAAAGAGTAATCAACAACAATTCATTAGCTATGGTAATGGGTTGCATGCGCTGTTATTGATTGATGGGAGGGGAGAAGATCCTGAAAATAACTAGTGTGTTCGAAGGGGAATCCTTGATCTACGATTTCCCAGTAAGGTGATTGGGAAATCTTCTCTTTGGTCCACTCAACGTAAGGAATGTGATCGGACCGGAAGAAGAGAAAAGATTCTTTGGACGAAGTTTTTGCGAGCAAGTGAAGGAATTCATCTTGAATCAACCTGCGCTTGAAGTGCCTATGCTTGGGCCATGGGTCAGGAAACATGAGGTAGGTTTTGTCGATTACAAAGTCGGTTGGAAGGAATTCAATGAATTCCTTTGCCTCAACCTTAAGGAAAAAAAGGTTTTTGAGAGAACGTTTGGTGACTTTGGCCTGAGCTTTTTCAATCCGTTTGCTTATGAGATCAATACCTACGAAAATTTCATTGGGATTTTGGAAAGCGTGGTTCGTAAGCCAATGACCATGACCGCACCCAATTTCAAGATTGATGCGAAGTTTTTGCCTAGCGTTTGAGTCAATAACTGTTTCCTGGAGAATTTGACTCATGAGGCGCCCTACCCTCTCCTTTCTCTGCCCTGCGGTGGAAAACTGATTCAGGAATTCGTCAGTCATGACGGATGATAGTTATTTTGGTTTGTTGGCTTTGGCGAGTAATACCATAAGTACACTGATGTCCGAAGGGTTGACGCCTGAAATCCGCGATGCTTGAGCTAGCGATTCGGGACGCACTCGATTAAGCTTTTCGGCGCTTTCGGAACGTAACCCAGGTAGACCATGATAGGAAAAATCGTTGGGTATCCTAATCTTTTCGGCTTCCTTGAGTTTTCGAATGTTATTGAATTCGCGTTTAAGGTAACCTTGGTATTTTACTCTGTAGAGAACTTCGGATTGTGTGGATTCGGAGAGATTTACGAATTCCTTCGGAAGAGATTCAGGGTGTTTGGTTTGGCGAATTAAATCACCCAAAGTCTTATTTCCGGAAAGGTAGGTATTGTTGAGTTGATTAACCCATAAGTCGACGTTTTTGGATTTGTCGCGAATGAGTTCCAGACGGCACTTACTCACGAGAGAACAGGAATCTAATGTGGGCAAGTACCGCAATTCGGAACTGCCATGATTGAACAGGAGTCTGAATTCGGCCCGACTGGTGAACATCCTGTAAGGCTCGGTGACGCCTTTGGTTACCAAATCATCGATTAAGACTCCTATGTATCCTTGATTGCGAGGAATGATGACCGGAGGTATCATGTGAGCTTGATTGGAGGCATTGATACCAGCAATGACTCCCTGGGCAGCCGCTTCCTCATAACCTGAAGTTCCATTTATCTGACCAGCAAAATAAAGATTTTGAACATGGAGCGATTGAAGACTTCTATCCAATTGTGTGGGAGGAGCGTAGTCGTATTCAACGGCATATGCTGGACGGATAATGATGGAATCCTCGAGGCCTTTGATGGTTTTGAGAATTTCTTTTTGTATGTCAAAGGGTAATGATGTGGAAAGTCCGTTGACGTACCATTCATCCGTGTTTCTGCCCTCTGGTTCCAGATGGATTAGATGGCTTGGATGATCCTTGAAACGTACGACCTTATCCTCAATGCTGGGACAGTATCGGGGGCCCGTGCCAACAATGTCTCCCTTGTAAAGTGGAGAAAGGTGTAGGTTGGAATCGATAATTTTAGATGTAAGTTCAGAAGTCCTCGTGGTATGGCAATTAATCTGAGATTCCTTGGAAAATTGCTGATGTTCTATGTGGAACCAACGGCCATGATGTTCTACGTGGAACGTCTCTTCATTTGATCTTGTGTCATAAAAGGCAAATCTAGTTGGTTTGGTATCGCCCTTTTGTACTTCCATTTTACTGAAATCAATACTTTTTCCTAATAATCTAGGCGGAGTCCCAGTTTTAAATCGATCTAGTTCGATCCCTAATTTTTCAAAGTCGCCAGAAAGTCCTTTCGAGACATGGTCTCCAATTCTTCCTCCTTCTGATTTGTTTTTACCAACATGCATAAGAGCACGAAGAAAAGTGCCGGTTGTAACTACAATTGATTTTGCAAAGAATTTTACGTCAAGAGAAGTTATTACTCCGATACATTTGTCTCTTTCCGTTATGAGGCCGGTAACCAAAGTTTGGAAAATAGTAATGTTGGAATCGAGTTCCAAGACGTGTTTCATTCTTTGTTGATACCGTTTCTTGTCACATTGAGCTCTAGGTGCTTGTACTGCCGGTCCTTTGGATGAATTCAATAGTTTGAATTGAATAGCAGTGTGGTCTGTATTAAGAGCCATTTCTCCACCCAAAGCGTCAATTTCACGTACAATCTGCCCCTTCGCTTGTCCGCCAATTGCGGGATTGCAGCTCATTTGGGCAACCGTATCCAAATTCCCGGTGATCATAAGTACTTTAGAACCAAGTCTTGAAGCTGCTAATGCCGCTTCACAACCAGCATGACCGGCACCACAAACAATAACGTCAAATGGATTTTTTTGAGAATCGTAAAAGCTATTCATTTCCCGATACAAAACTGGTTGAATAGAGAATCAAGTACATCTTCATTGTCTTTTGCCCCTATGATATTTCCAATGGCGATCATGCCTTCTTCCAATTCGAAGGATACTAGTTCAAAATCCTCTCCATGTTCCAACAATGATTTGGACTTATGAAGGCTTTCGTCAATTTCCTTCAAATGTATGACGTGCCTGGCTTCAATCGCTAGACTGTGTTTAGGGTCATAATTAAAATATTCTCTTAGAATATCGCCTATGTATTTTTTCAAATCCTTTATATCATCTTCATTTGTCGCAGTGATGCTAATGGTATTCTCAAAGGGCTGGTCATTCCATTGCAAGGCACGTTCGAGGTCCGTTTTATTTTCTACTAAAAGGACTTTTTTGGTTTCACTCAGTTTTACCAACGAGAAGAATTCAGAAGGGTAGGGGAGTGACGAATCAAGTATGCAGATCAGAAGATCAACTTCAGTAATTAAGGATAAGGCTTTGTCAATTCCTGCAACTTCAAGATGTCCCTTTCCGTTATGTATGCCTGCGGCATCTATAATCTCAACGATAAAATCATCTAGAAAAAGATCTTCATTTATATAATCCCGGGTTGTTCCCGCTTCTTCACTGACTAAGGCTCTTTCGGTACCGATTAAACTATTGAAAATAGTACTTTTACCAGCATTGGGCGGGCCGATCAGCAAAGCCTTGACTTTTCCCTTAAAGGATTTGGTTTCTTCCGCTGATTGAATGAGTTTGGAAATTGCGCTTTGTACATTGTAAATTTCACCTAGGAGTAATTGTTTGTCTTTTTGCGGGATGTCGTCTTCAGGAAAATCGACGTAGGCTTCCAATTTTGCTTTCAAATCAAGCATATGATTTTGTTGTTCGATTAACTTGTCGGATAATTTGCCTCTTAGGTTGTTATTTGCGATCTTTAGTTCCGCCTGACTTTTCGAGTTGATGATTTTTGCAACTGATTCAGCTTGCGTCAGATCAATCTTACCCGCCAGAAAAGCCTTTCTTGTGAATTCGCCAGGCTCAGCAATTCGACATCCCCTTTCAAGCAAGTCCTTAATAATCAACTCTACGATAAGTGGATTTCCATGCGTGCAAATTTCAAGAATCTCCTCTCCCGTGTAGGATTTTTCTTTTTGGTAATAGGTTAGGATTACCTGATCAATGCAATCATCCGAAAGTGTATGGTAGTCGGCTAGGTTGGCTCTTCGAGGTGCGGGGAATTCAATTTTGCAGGCAGCTTTTGCAATAGAACTTGTAAGTTCACCGCTTATGCGGATTACGGAAATCGCAGATGAGCCGGGAGGGGTTGCCTGAGCGATGATGGTATCTGGCATGGAACATCAGGGGGAGGTAACTGCTCAGGAATCCTCTTCCTTGGCTTGGGCAAGAACGGCACCCACTGTAACTTGTACCTTCTCCATGATCGCCTTGGTAATGGTTTCCATCAGTTCACTATCTTCCGCAAGCGCTTGCTTGGCTGCCTCGCGTCCCTGCCCAACGAGATTTCCCTCGAAGGAGATCCATGCGCCTTTCTTGGTGAGAATGTTATGCTCTATACCCAGATCCAGCAAGGAGCCGGTTCGAGATATCCCTTCGTTGTACATAATGTCGAACTCACATGCGGTGAAAGGAGGAGCAATTTTATTCTTAACTACTTTAAGCCTTGTTCTTGAACCGGTTACGGTCCCATTGGCTTCCTTGATTTGTCCGATTCTACGAATGTCCATTCTAATCGAACAAAAGAACTTCAGGGCTCTTCCCCCAGGGGTCGTTTCAGGACTTCCGAACATAACCCCTATCTTTTCTCTGATTTGATTGGTGAATATGCAAACGCAATTGGTCTTCGAAATGGCCGCCGTTAGCCGTCGCATGGCTTGACTCATCATCCTTGCCTGCAAGCCGACCGTAGTATCACCCATTTGACCATCCAATTCCTGTCGTGAAACTAAGGCCGCAACCGAATCCACCACAATTACGTCGATCGCTCCGGATCGAATAAGCGTTTCTGTGATATTGAGGGCATCTTCACCGCTTTCAGGTTGGGAAACCATTAGATTATCCAAATGTACCCCCACGATTTTCGCGTATCTGGGGTCTAGCGCGTGCTCGACGTCAACGAAAACCGCATTTCCACCGTTTCTCTGAGCTTCCGCAATTACGCTCAGGCAAAAGGTTGTCTTACCCGATGATTCCGGACCATATATTTCCACGATTCTTCCTCGTGGCAAACCACCCGCGCCAAGTGCCAAATCAATGGCTAAGGAACCCGATGAAATAACAGAAACATTCATCTTGGTTGCGTCGCCAAGGCGCATTAAGGCTCCTTCTCCGAACTTTTTGTTTATACCTTGAACTGCGAGTTCGAGGTCTTGGTTACCTTTTTGTTGAGAATCTGAAGTTTGTTTGGCCATTGTTAGAAATCTATCAACTACATTGCAATCAATGTATGTCTTATCAAGCCGTTTTCATTAAAATTGCCCGATTCTGAACAAATTCTTATTTTAATTTCCTTTTTTACCTAACTTTATTCGCATTGAACTTTTTTTCGCTGGGTCAGCATGAAGCTTAAACACGTAATTTGGGATTGGAACGGAACCCTGATCGATGATGCTCATTTATGCGTTGAGATTGTCAATGGCATTCTTGTTTCGAAGGATTTGGCTCCAGTAACTCTTGATTTTTATCGTGATCACTTTCATTTTCCGGTCTCCTCTTATTACGAATTGCTTGGGTTGACCGAACCTCCTTATGATCTTGCCGAAATATCCAAAAGATTCATTACAAACTACCGAGAAAGATCTTCGGAACTCCTATTGCAACCCTACACCTTGGAGACTCTTTCTAGTTTACGGGAAATGGGGATTCGGCAGTCCGTTTTGTCAGCCGGATTACAATCCGACGTCCAACATTTCTTGAAAGCGTTTGATCTCGATTCATTCATGCATTTCGTAAGTGGAGTGGATAACGTCAATGCAGAGGGAAAAAGTTCTTTGGCCCAATCTCATTTTTTAAGGACAGGATGCCACCCAAACGAGGTTCTTCTTGTGGGCGACACGATACTCGATGATGAAATCGCTCAGTCTCTTTCGGTCAAAGGCCTTTTGGTTACCAATGGACATAATTCGCCATATGCCTTGAGGAACAGCATCTCATCCAGGATTCAGAGTCTGAGTGATTTTTCAGGCTGGCTTCACTGTTGACCGTCTGCGTACACAGTATAATTTCTACCCTCCATGCAGAAAGTTTTCATCAAGACATACGGTTGTCAAATGAATGAGAGGGATTCGGAGGCTGTGGCCTCCAAGCTTCAGGCTCGGGGCTATGAACTTGTGAGCGATGAAGCGATTGCAGACGTCGTCCTGCTCAATACTTGCAGCGTACGGGAGCAAGCCGAACAAAAGGCAATCGGTAAGGCGAGCCACATCGTTGCGAATCGAAGAAAGAAAAATCAAAAGTTGATTCTTGGAGTCATGGGTTGCATGGCTCAGAATAAGGGAGACCAACTTTTGAATTCATTACCAGAAGTTGATTTGGTCGCAGGAACCCAGCAATTTCACAGGGTTCCTCAATACTTGGATTCACTGATCGCGGCAAAGTCGGATCACCAAGCGGGCAAAAAGCCAAGAATCGTTCAACTTCAGGAGGAAATGGGTTCTCAAAACCAGATTAGGGACCACCTCCCTCAATCTACGGTCAAGCCATCGGCCTTTTTGTCCATCATGCAGGGTTGCAACATGAAATGTTCTTTTTGCATCGTTCCGAAAACCCGGGGCAAGGAGCGATACAGGAGCATTCATGACATTGTGCATGAAGCAAAGGAACTATCCTTTCGTGGCGTGAAGGAAATCACCTTATTAGGTCAAATCGTGAATGCCTACGGCCGAGGGGAATTTCCAAGGATTAAAGGCAAATCTCCATTCGTGCAGCTTTTGGAAGAGCTTCATGACGTTGAAGGTATTGAACGCATAAGATTCACTTCTCCTCACCCCGTTGCCTTCGGTAGCGACCTCGTAGAGGCATTTGTCCGGTTACCCAAGCTGGGTCACTATGCTCACCTGCCCATGCAAAGCGGATCAAACCGAATTCTGAAATCCATGAAACGCCCTTACACAACCGAAAGGTTCCAAAAAATCGTAAGAAACCTTAGAACGGCATGCCCTGAAATCCGGTTGAGCACAGATGTAATCGTCGGTTATCCTGGTGAAACCGAAGAAGACTTTAACCAGACCAAAGCAGCTTTTGAAGTCGCAGGCTTTGAAATGGGATTTATTTTCAAATACAGCGAACGAGAAGGTACCTCAGCTGCCATCCATCCGGACAAGGTGCCCCAGGACGTAAAGGAACGCAGGAATCAGGAATTGCTTACCTTGCTCGAAAAGCAATCGTTAGCTTCAAACCTGAAATTAGTCGGGAACAGAATGGAAATCCTAGTCGAAGCCGAGGCTCGAAAGGGGAATGGGGATTTTTTGGGTCGAACCAAATGTTTCAGAAAAGTTCTTTTTCCCGGTCATCAGGATCTGATAGGCGAACTGATTGAAGTTAAGATAGAGGATGCTAACCATAGTGGGTTGAGAGGCATTCCAGATTAAATCTTTTTAAAACTAAAGTTATGGATATTTTTCATTTTGCAATCATAACATCCTTTGCGCTTTTATTGACTGGAGTTGGTTTCGCACTCGATAAGGATGCATTGAATAAACGCATTCTTTCATTCCCTCGGTCACAAAAACTTTCGCTTCTCTTCCTTGGACTAGGTTTGGTTTGGTTTTTGGTTGGGCATGTGAGTCATTTAAGCGAAGCGGATTTCGGTGATTATAAAATGCTGATCGGTTTGGCTGGGGTGGCAATCGCGGTGGGTTCCTTCTTCTTTGTGAATGATTTTCTTGCGGTTCGGGGCTTGTCGATCCTGATGCTTTTCTATTCTCGGGAGGTTCTCGATTCGGCTTGGATGCTGGAGTCGCAGAGTCGGTTACTGCTTGTTGCCTTCACTTACATCCTGATTGTATTATCTCTTTACTTGGGCGCTTGGCCCTACAGAATTAGAGATTTCTTCACTTGGCTTTTTGCTCAGGCAAACAGATCTCGTAAGTTTGGGGTATTCCTTATCCTATCAGGCTTGGTTCTCGGTGGATCTGCCTTCGCTTACTAGCAAAAGAGTCAATCAGTCGAGTGGAATGAATTGTAACCTCTTTATTATCTCGGGCCCCGCGGGGGTAGGAAAAACAACCTTGTGCGACCGACTGCTCTCAGACCATCAAAGTGATCTTAAGAGGGTAATAACTGCAACCACTCGCAATCCTAGGGTAGGTGAGGAAGATGGCAAGGATTACTATTTTTTGGATAGGCAAGAGTTCGAGCGGAAGAAGCGGCAAAATGAATTTTTGGAGAACGAAAGGATTCACGGACATGAATATGGCGTTCTGCGGGAGGCCATTCAAGGCACTTTGTCAGATGTCCCCAATCTGCTTCTCAATATCGACGTGAAAGGGGCCAGGACGATCCAAAAAGCATTTGGCGAGCATTCCGGTCACAGCGGTAACTTGGTTTCCATTTTTATCTCTCCTGAATCGATCGAGGTGCTTGAAGAGAGATTGAGGAACAGGGGGACGGATTCTGTTTCAGAGATTGAGAGACGTTTGCAGACAGCGAAGCAGGAATTGCTCGCGGCTCAATTTTTCTCCTATGAAATTCGTTCCGAGGATCGCGAGAAAGATTACTGCAGAATTCGTCAGATTTATTTGGAAAATCGAAAATAGTAAGGCAGGCGGTCGAGCCACTATTCAATTCGGGATTCCGGTCGATCGGGGTGTAACCAATCCAGATGAAAGGATGTTCCTCTCGGTTCGTCGATTCTCTCGTAGGTGTGGGCTCCAAAATAATCGCGTTGGGCTTGTAGCAAATTCTGAGGCAATCGTGCATTTCTGTATCCGTCATAATACGCCAATGCAGAAGAGAAAGTAGGGCAGGGGATTCCGGAATTCACTGCCAGCGAAACGACTTCGCGCCAATTACCCTGATATGTTGATATACATTCCTTGAAGTATTCATCGAGCAATAAGTTTGGCAATTCCGAGTTGCGTTCAAAGGCCTCGGTGATTTTTTGAAGAAAAGCAGCGCGAATGATGCAGCCTCCCCTCCAAATTTGGGCAATCTCACCGAAATTCAGTTTCCATGAATATTCATTTTGGGCCTCTCGCATCAATTGAAATCCCTGAGCGTATGAGCAAATTTTAGAGCAGTACAACGCGTCTCTTATTGATTCGACAAAGTGATCGACAGAGCAGTCCAGTGATCGGATGGGTACCTCGGCAAGAATTTCGGATGCGTGGGCTCTTTCTTCCTTGACCGCGCTTAGGCATCTCGCAAAAACGGCTTCCGCTACGGTAGGAGCGGGTACGCCCATATCAAGAGCATTAACCGAAGTCCATTTTCCGGTTCCTTTTTGTCCTGCCGCGTCCAGGACCACTTCCACAAAGGGGTTTCCGCTACGAGGATCTTGCTGACAAAGGATGTCCCCGGTAATTTCTATAAGAAAGGAGTCCAGTATGCCTTCATCCCATGACTTGAAAATTTCACCAATCTGATTTGCTGATAGCCCTCCCAGAGAAGAAAGCATATGATACGCTTCGCAAATCATTTGCATATCAGCGTATTCTATACCGTTGTGAACCATTTTGACGTAATGACCCGATCCATCGGTTCCGATATAAGCGGCGCAGGGCACTCCGCCCTCCACGGGTTTACCCGGTTCCGCTCCCCCCAAGGGTTTTCCCGAACTCGGATCTACTTTAGCGGATATGGATAACCAGATATCCTTGATTTGATTCCATGCATCGATTGAACCACCAGGCATGAGGGATGGACCGAAGCGAGCCCCCTCTTCGCCACCACTTACTCCGGATCCGACGAAATGAATACCATGATCAGACAATTTTCTTTCCCTCCGAATCGTGTCGGTCCACTTTGCGTTCCCTCCGTCAATAATTACGTCATCTTTTTGCAAAAGTGGAATCAATGATTCAATCACTAGATCCGTTGGCTTCCCGGCTTGGACCATTATGATAATCTTGCATGGCTTCTTCAGAGAAGAAACAAAATCGTTCAAAGATTCATGCCCTGATAGGGTAGGGGTAGAAGGATTGCGTTCTAGGAAATCGACGGTCTTGGAGTAAGTTCTATTGAAAACGCTTATCTGAAATCCATGGTCCGCAATATTCAAAGCGAGGTTTTGACCCATAACGGCCAAACCAATCAATCCAATGTCTTTGGAAGAATCATTCATATCAAATCATCATAAAAATTGTACGGCTTTTATCGAGCTTAATAGTTGGTTCGTCAGCTAAAATTAGGGAAACAACAGCCTTATGCAGAGTAAGCGGGGGACCCAACTGTCCCATTAATTTTCGTTAGTGCGATTTCTAAATGGGAGAAGCTACCGGAAACTGGTCGTTGAAAGGGAAATCATCGCCCAGTTTTTGATTCTTATTACCCTGGAAAATCCTGGTCGGATTTGTAAAGCGTGGACTGATATTGAATTTTTGAATCAAGCGAATCATATCTTTGGCGCTTGTTTTGATGGACTTGGTGGCAAGTGTGGCGCTGGCATCGACTGCTGCCTGAGAATTTACCGAAGCAATGGCATCTATGATGCTCTTTTTGGAAGACAGTGCAACCGAATCATAGCTACCCGTAGGTTGACCACCGCCGTTCCCGCCTGCATTTCCATTCGCCCCCCCGAAATTTTCTTCGCTGTTAAAATAGTCTTCACTGTACAATGTGGCTAGACCGGACCCAGCCAATGCACCTTCGGTTGATCCTTGTTTCGCCGCTTGCTTAAGAACGACCGAATCGGATTCGCCTCCTTCAGTTGCCCCAAGAATCACACCATAAGTTGATCCGTATGAGGCGGCTTGTATGGTAGCGATGGTCTCCCTGTCGTAAGATTTATCAACGGGGTCTCCGCCTGTCAGAGCGATCATCTCGAACGAAGCTCCAAGGGCGGCGCCGTGCGAACTTCCCCTAGCTATTTCAACTGTCGGGGATTCAGTTAAACCATCCGTGTTGGGAACTGAATTGAGCACTAGTACGGTTGTGCTGCCCAATGAGGCTCCTTGCGCAGAGTAATTGATTATGGAAAGCAAGTCCTTGGGCGTAGGGTAATAGATAGACATAGCCGTGTGCCCCAAGATTGATCCCATGGCGGCATGACTTGCTATTTCCTTCATGTCTTCGGTTTCTACTAGAGGGTCGCTTTGGTCATCCGGTGGTATGGCCGATTCGGCGGAAGCGATAATCGAACCCGAAGAGGTTCCCCGAGAAGATGCCTTCGCTAGGTTCTTTCTGCTGTATTCTTCAAAACCAACTTCGTATTGCAGACTTTGATCATCAATCGTCGCAAGTTGGACGCCCATTGAAGTGCCAACGCCAACGGATTCTGCAAGTTGACCTAAATTTCTACCAAATTGTTCTAGGGAAGCCGAATTTTCAATGCCTGAGCGAATCGCTGCTTCGGCAAGATCCTTGGATATCGTCTGAGCAAATTCCTCAACCTCAGTCGTACCGATACTCTCATTTGTAATAACTTGAGTGATGCTTGAGGAAATAACCTTGGTGAGCTCGTAGGCAAAGAGGCGATTGTCTCCAGGGCGGGACAATACCTTGTCTAAAACCGGTTTCAGAATGGAATTGGCCAAATTTGGTTCGATGGACATTTCATCTTGGGATCGCTTGAGGACAGGTTCTACCAATTCAAAGGAATTTATTCCGGAAGCCAAACCTTCCGCTGCATTACCGAATATTCGAGTCTTCGCTGGGTCAAATTTGAAATGGGAGGGATGTTCTCCACTAAATTTCATCACAAGATTGTCTTGATCCGCGGAATCTGGGACCGGTTCGATGCCAGGGTAGAAGTCATTAAGTTCTTCGGAAAGCGGATTGTCCATGATCTCGATTATTTCCTCCATGAAGGACTGAGATGCGAGTTCTACGCTTTGAGGATCGTATTGCACTACGGATTCCATGTAGATGCGACTCAGGTCATTGATTAATCTTGATGAACTTTCATCGGACTTGAGAGAAACCAATTGAGGATCTAGAAAAAAGTTTTCAATGAGACGTTGGGGTATATCTCCTATGTTTGCCGCCAAGTTGGTCTGACCATCATTGAGGTCACTTTGAATAAGTGCTTGTATGGATGATTTGATGGCATCAATAAGAGCATCATCCGAAAGGTTCTGACTATTGGCTAAGGTCAGCAGATAATGTATCGAATGGTCGAAACCATCAATTTTGGAAGCCGCTGGCATTCCGGAAAAAACGGTGGAAAGATCGTTGATGAAACTTGGCAGAATGTTTGTGGCGCCTGAAGCGGAGTCTAGATTGCTGTCCAATTCCAAGGATATGCTCGTGTTTGAATCGTTCGAGACATAAGCGGAAGAATATCTTCTCGAAGCATTAGGGGATTTGAGTTGTTCCTCAATGTTCTCCAAATTAATGAGAATCGAACTCTCAATCAAAGAATTCGATATCTGAACCCCAAAAAGAGGACACACCAACATGCACAGCGAATAAAACGCGTAGAACAAAGTTCTATACTTGGCAAGAGTGAAGGGCATCAACACCTACTTTCAACCATTTCGGAGTAGCGATGCAACACAAAACTCAAACTGAAGAAGCAGATAGTTTGGAATATTTTAGACTGAGTCCGAGAAAACAGCAAAAAGTAAGAAAACAAGCAGGAGTTCTGATGGGAAAATCGATCACAGAAAATAAAATATAGGATAAAATTCCGAGAAACAAAATGAGCGAGAAATTGGAATTCGATGTGAGGATTTCCCTTAGTGTGAGCAAGAGACCGGGTAACAACACAATTGAAAAACCAAACCATCCAATTTCACTTATTAGTTCCAACCAATCATTGTGACCATGCCCAATTAACGGTGTGTAAGGAACATGCGCATACTCTACGCCAAGGTTTCGCATGCTTAAGACTTCCTGAGATTGGTAGATAGGGTTAATGGACCTATATGAATTGAAGCCGTGCCCCCAAAAAGTCTTGTCGGATATTTGCTTTAATAAATCGCTCCATAGATAAACTCTTAGCGGTAATTCTCCATTAAGAATACCCTCTATCTGTTGTTGAGTATTTATTTTCATGTCAGTTGAGCTGCCCTTACTTAGATTGAAAATAAATATGCATG
>CEPJ01022271.1_pt1 | contig 19851 bp, 20 predicted proteins | sample 530561 | NCBI WGS metagenome assembly CEPJ01 (sample SAMEA2620404, study PRJEB7988) | marine metagenome | biome: marine biome (ENVO:00000447); feature: surface water layer (ENVO:00002042); material: "saline water (ENVO:00002010), including plankton (ENVO:xxxxxxxx)" | depth 5 m
ATATGGCCCGCATGGAATAGATTTAATTAAACTTGATAACGGTACGTTTAAACTTGGTGTCGTTAGCCATTTTCCTAATGAAACAATTGAGATGTTCGAATTAGTTAAAAATGGTCTGTCTTGGGATTTTATTTGGCGGGGATGTGTTGATGTTCCTTTTGAGTATTACTTTAATGATATTAGTCTTAAAAAAGATGGAAGTTTCTTTGCTTCCCACATGTATAAAAGAGATATCACACTTAATGAATGGCTTATAACCTCGCTATTAAAAAATAATTCTGGATACATAGTTAAATGGAATGATAATTCATTTAAAAAAATTCCATATACTGAAGGAAGTGGTCCTAATGGAATAGCCTATGATGAAGAACATAAAATGCTTTATGTAAATTACAATCAAGGAGATAAAATTGTAAGTTTTGATATGGGTGCCAATGAAGGTACTCCATATAGCAAAATCAATAGTACATTTATTGAGGCTCCCGATAATCCATATATACATGAAAATAGTATCTGGATTACTTCATTAGACTTTCAGCCAAATGATTTTGGCGAATGTGAATTTAAGAAAAGTTGTTCTTTGCCATTCTCTATTTATCAACTGGATATAAAAAGTTTAGAAATTATAAATAAATACTCGTTTAGTAAAACAGTTTTTGGATTGCCAACTGTTGCCGTCCCTTTTGAAAATAAAATATATATGGGTTCATTTCATTCTGACAGATTAGGCTTCTTTGAGGTTGATTAAAAATGATGGCTAATGAATTTAGCTTAGACTCAATTCAAATAACAATACCTAAAAGGTCTAAAAACTCGCATAAGGGAGATTTTGGCAGAGCACTTATTTTAGCTGGCTCAGAAGGCATGGGGGGAGCAGCAATCTTATCATCTGAAGCATGTTTATTTTCTGGGGCTGGTTTAGTATCTATGTATACTCATCCCTCAAACGTTGAAGCAAGCCTAACCAGAAATCCAGAAATAATGGCTCTAGGAATTAAAAAAGACTTTGAGATACCAAAAAATATTGATGTCCTTTTGTGCGGACCTGGTCTAAGAAATAATGAATGGTCTGCAAATATTGTTAAAAAAGCTTTTGCTACCAAAAAATTAAAAATACTTATTTTCGATGCTGGTGCTTTTGATTTTTTACATGATTTATCTTCTAAATTTAGTTGCCATGATTCACAAATAATCTTAACGCCTCATCCAGGTGAGGCCGGTAGATTATTAGGTATTTCAAATGACGACGTGCAAAAAAATAGAGAAGATTCTGCTAAAGAACTTTCAAAAAAATATAATGCCAATGTAATATTAAAAGGAAAGGATACTATTGTTTGTTTAAAAGATAGCAATGATGTTTATGTTTGTTCAGAAGGAGGTCCAGAACTTTCTACAGGCGGTACTGGAGATGTCTTGGCTGGTGTGCTTGCTGGACTAACATCCCAACAATTATCTATTTCTGATGCATGTATTCTATCGGTGGCAGTTCATGCTAGAGCCGGAAAAGCGTTTAAAAAAGATATTGGTGAAATTGGATTAAATGCTGGATCTTTAAGCCCTATCATCAGAAACTTACTTAACAGATTATGAAAAAAATTTATCTAGAAAACGATGACGCTACAAATAATATTGGCAAGTTGATATTGGAAGATATTTTAAACATCACTAAAGATAATATTGAGATTCACCTTGAGGGTGATTTAGGCGCTGGAAAAACTTTTTTAACACGTTCTATTATTTCTCATGCAGGATGGTCTGGTTTAGTAAAAAGTCCAACCTATACCCTTTGCGAAGAATATGAATTAAATAAAATACTTTTCTTACATATTGATTTGTATAGATCAGATGAATCAGAAGATCTAGATATCTTTAATTTAAATCGTGAAACAAAACTAAAAAAAATTATTATTATAGAATGGTCAGATAAGTTAAAAGAAAATAGATCATTTGATTTGAAAATTAAATTCGAACATATTAACAATCAAAGAGAAATTGAGATAATAGATAAAAATAACTTATTTTTAAAATTAACAAAATCATAATGAATAAACTATTTATTGGATGCCTTATTTTTTCATCTTTATTACAGTCTAATGAAATAAGCTTCATTAAGGTGACTGAACCAAGTCAAAATACTATTGAAATATCATTTATCTTAGAAAATGTTGCATTCATAAAATCATATTCCTTAGAAAGTCCTTCGAGAATTGTTTTAGATGTATTTGATTCAAAACTTAAATCAGATATTGATGAAATTTATAACTATCCTGTAAAAAAAATACGGGCGTCTACAGATAAGAATATTACTAGAATAGTAATTGATTTATATGAATACGTGTATTGGAAAAAGCCCATTCAAACCAAAACTGATAATGGGGTTTTATTGAGTCTAGAAATAACAAAAACGAAAAAATTAAAGGCTAATATGAGAGATATCATTGTCGCTATTGATGCAGGTCATGGTGGCAAATATCCCGGCGCTGTAGGTACAAATAACATTTTGGAAAAAGACGTGACCTTATTAATTGCCAAACAGCTTGAGAGGACTTTGAAAGATACTGAAGGGTTTAGTCCATTAATGATAAGAGCTGGGGATGAAACAGTAAGTTTGAACGATAGATACCAAATAGCAAGAAGAAATGCAGCAGACATTTTTATATCAATTCATGCAGATGGATTTAGATTGTCGTCTGTCAAAGGTGCGTCTGTTTTTATTTGGTCTGAAGAAGCTTCAAGTACAGTAGCAAGAAATCTATCAGATGCTAAAAGAAAAAGAATACAAGCCGATATTAAAAATTTAAAAATTTATGACTTTGATGAAGATACTGCGAGAGAAATGTATCCTGAAATCTATCAAGCTAAAATTCAAGAAAGCAAGTTACTTGGAACAAAAGTCTTAGATCAGCTTAAAAAAGACCCAGCGACTAAAATTCATAAAAAAAATGTTGAATATGCAGATTTTAGAGTTTTAAAATCAATTGATATCCCATCTATTCTTGTGGAGTCAGGTTTTCTAACAAATCCTGAAGATGCTGAAAGACTGAAGACAATTGAAGGGAGAAGAATGATAGCTAGGTCTATTTTTGTAGGTATATATAATTACTTTGTTGAAAAACCAATTCCAAACACTGTTGTAAGAAATGATTCTGAATATCTAACTTATGAAATACAAAACGGTGACACATTATTAGAAATAGCTATTAGATTTGGTGTAACGATAGATTCCATAGTATCTGTAAATGACATAAAAAATAATTCAATTTTTAAGGGTCAAAAAATCTTAATCAAGATGAATTAAATAATTTCTAGGACATATCATAGGGATCAATATCAAAACTCCACTTAGTATTTTTAATCTCAGGCCAATTTTCAAGATTTTTTATCAAAGACTTTAAAACTCTATTTAGATAGGATCTCGAAGATGCTTTAATAATTAAGTGATGTCTGACATTCCCTTTTATCATTGAAGGTATGGAAGGAAGTGGTCCTATTAAACTTATGCCTTTCTTTTTTGCAAGAAAAAGACTTACCTTCTGTAAAAGATCAATACTGCCTTTTGATTTGGACGAAGATGTTCTTAATATACAAACATGCGAGTAAGGAGGTAAGTCTAGATTTTTATTATTTTGCAAGCATTGATCAGCAAATTTTTGATAATTACCAGTTTTTATTTGCTTTAAGTTAATATCATCTGGATATCTAGTTTGAATTATTACTTTTGCAAGATTGTTATTTCTTCCGGCTCTCCCTGACACCTGAATTAACTGTTGTGAGATTTTCTCAAGGGCATTAATTTCTGGGCTAATTAAGCCGCTATCTGCATTTAAGATCACACAAAGAGTAACCTTTGGAAAGTCATGACCTTTTGAGAGCATTTGTGTCCCTACCAATATTGCTGCATCATTGCTGTGCACTTTTTCATAAATAGATTCAATAGCTCCTTTAAGTCTGGTTGAATCATAATCAAATCTTATAATAGGTATTTTTTTAAAGGCATTCTCAAGAACTTCTTCCACCCTTTCAGTTCCATATCCCTGAAGATTTATTTCTTTTGAGTAACAGTCTGGACACTCATCGTTAACTCCATAAATAGATTCACATTTATGACAAATTAGTCTGTTTTTAGACTTATGAAATACCAAATTTGATTCACATGAATTACATTTTGCGACCCAGCCACAAGCATCACATTCATACAAAGGTGCAAAACCTCTTCTATTAATAAAGATTAGTGCTTGTTCACCTTTTGCTATAGTTGATTGAATAATGCCCATTGTTTGCATTGCAATGCCACCTATCAATGGCGAGTTAGATATATCAAGAGGTATTAATTTAGGTGGTTTCTTTCCATCTATTCTGTTCAGAAGATTGACTTGTTTAAATTTTTTTTCTTTAACCAGTTTTAAAGTTTGCAATGAGGGTGTAGCTGATCCCAAATAAATTGGTATATTTTCTAATTGTGCTCTCTTGATTGCCAAATCTCTTCCAGAAAATTTAAACCCTTCCGATTGTTTGTATGACTGGTCATGCTCTTCGTCAATTATTATTGCACCAATATTTTTAAGCGGCATCATCACAGCTGATCTTGTACCAATAACAATCTTTAGGCCGCCCAATCTTGATTTTAGCCATATTTTAAGTCTTTGATTTGGAGTCAATTTTGAATGGTATGCCCCTATCTCGCCATCAAATCTTTTTTTAAATCTATCCAGCATTTGAGGAACAAGATTAATCTCAGGCACTAATATCAAAACAGATTTTTTTTCTTGAACCAATTTCTCTACAAGCCTTAAATATATCTCTGTCTTGCCTGATCCAGTTACTCCGTAAATTAAAGTTGGATTGAATCCTTCTATTTTTTTAAGCTTTTTTAAGGCTATTTCTTGTTCACTTGTTAAATTAAAATTTTTATCTGCAGAGTTAATTTTATAATTAGATGTTTCATCAATATTAATGATTGATTTATTTGTTTGCTTTCTAAGTATTGAAGGTAAAAATGATAAAAATACTTCACCAATTGGATGGTGATAATATTCTGATGCCCACAATAAAGTATTAAATAAAGGCTTTTTAAAACAAATATATTGATCATCAACAGAAATAATTTCTTTTATGGCGCTTGTTTTAACAATAGATGTTGAGATTGAGGAAACTTTTATGACAATACCTATAAGAGTTTTTTTACCAAAAGGTACTGTTACTCTTGTACCCTTTTTAATTTTACTAGTTGATTTGTATGTAAAACACTGTCTAACAGGAATATCTACTGCAACATCATAATAAAAAATATTCATTTTTTAATTGTAAAGGGATTATTTTTTGATATAGTTCCCATCCTAATTGTATTTTATTATGAAAAAAGATATACATCCTGAATACAGAGAAGTTTTATTCCATGATATCAGCGTGGACGAATATTTTGTAATTCCGTCAACCTTAAAAACTGATAAAACAAAAGAGTACGAAGGCAAAACTTATCCATATTATACTGTTGAAGTATCTTCAGCTTCGCATCCTTTTTATACTGGTAAACAGAAAATTATCGATTCTGGCGGCCGAGTTCAGAAGTTTGAAGAAAGATTTGGTAAAAAGAAATAGCTTTTTCAATTTAAGCCTGAACTCCCAAAACCCTTTGCTCCTCTTGCAGTCTGTGTGAATTCTTCTACGATTTCAAAATTTGCTTGCATTACAGGCACTATAATCATTTGAGCAATTCTGTCTCCTTGATGGATCTCAAAATCAATTTCAGACCTATTCCAAGCCGGTACCATTAATTCACCTTGATAATCTGAATCTATAAGGCCAACAAGGTTGCCTAAGACAATACCATGTTTCGAGCCCAACCCAGATCTTGGAACAACAAGCGCGGCTAAATTTTCATCATCCAAGTGCATGGCAAATCCCATAGGAATCATATTTGTTGTTCCGGGCTTTAAAACTAATTTCTTGTCTAAACATGCACGAAGATCGAGTCCAGCTGAACCTTTTGTCTCATATTTTGGTAAAGGAATTTTGCTTCCAATCAGCGAATTAATTATTTTTAATTTTATATTTATCAAATATTTTTCCTTAAATCTTATATATGATTTTAAACCATATATGGATAGATTAAGATTTTTTTGAAAGCAAATTAGGATAATTGAAAATATTCTTTTATATATTATTAGTTATAGTATTGATATGTTAGCTTCTGTTCTATAAAATCGCGTTTCTATGAGTAAAAAATGTCAAGTAACTGGTAAAACTCCTCAAACTGGGAATAATGTTTCTCATGCGAACAATCGTACTAAAAGAAAATTTTTTCCAAATCTACATACGCATAAATTTTGGGTGGAATCTGAAAATAGATTCGTTAATTTAAAGGTCTCAGCCAAAGGGATGAGAATCATTGATAAAAAAGGTATAAGCCAGGTACTTAAAGAAATTCGTGCTCGTGGAGAAAAAATCTAAATCATCCTGCTAAGCTTCACACATTGCAAAAACAAGGCTTGAAATCATCATCTGATTTTGAGGTATTTCATTTAGCTCAAATGCAACGATACTGACACTAACAACTTCTGAAGGGTTCATTAGCTCATATAATGATAGTCCAGAAAATTGTACTGCAGCATCAACAGGTTTTTCCATAAAAGTTATACCTCCATATAAATTCACATAATCCATACCATTATCTGCCTTAATAGCCTCCCATTTAGGATTTGAAAAAAAATTATTGACACGATTTTCAATAGTAAAATTACTACATAGATCAAAAGAGCTATTTTTTATTCTTGTTATTGAAGAGTCCTCAAAAGCAGAACACGAGCTTAAAATAAAAATTGTAAGAGAAGATATAATAATTTGTTTCATTGTTATTATATTAAACCAAGGTTTGTTATTTTTTCACTTTTTTGTGATTATTTATATCCGGTTTGTTGTGCAAGAAATACCGCTTCTTTTTGCAATTCCCCTAATTTAGCCACATTTATATTATCTTCAATAAATTCGCCCCAGTCTTTGATAGATTCATCTATAACAACATTCTCAACGACAGGATATTCTTTGTTTGAAGATGCATAAAGATTTTGTGCGTCTTCAGAAGATAAATACTCTAATAACTTTACTGCATTTATCTTATTTTTTGATGATTTTACAACTCCAGCTCCAGAAATATTTACATGGACTCCTCTATCATTTTGGTTCGCCCAAAAAATTTTAAGATTACTATAGTCTGGATCATCTAATAATCGAGCAAGATAATAAGTGTTTACAATAGTGACTCCACATTGTCCACTTGAAACTGCTTTTAAGGCGTTTGTATCATTTGAGAAAACTTCAGTTGCTAAATTAGAAACCCAACCAGAAACTACTTTCTTTGTTTTATCATAACCATATGCATCTATCATGCTTGCAATAAGTGATCTGTTATATACCTTCTTTGATGTTCTAAGACATAATTTTCCTTTCCATTTAGGATCAGCTAAGTCTTCGTATGTAGAAAAGTCATCTTCTGAATATTCATCACTCGAATAAACAATTGTCCTTGCTCTTTTAGAAAAGCCAAACCAACTATTATTAGGATCTTTTAAGTAAGTTGGGATGTTGTTTGAGAGTATGTCTGATTCAATCTCACTAAATATTCCTCTTTCATTAGCCTGCCAGAGGACGCCAGCATCAACAGTCATAAAAATGTCTGCTTTAGTATTCTCTCCTTCAATATCAATTCTTTCCATTAACTCTTGTGCGTTACCAGATAAAAGGTTTACTTTAATGCCAGTATCGGCATAAAAATCTTCTATTATTGGTTCTAATAATTGGGGTTGTCTTGATGTGTAAATGTTTAGTTCATTATCAGATTGGTTTGAACATGAAATTAGTAGGAACACACTCAAAGTTACAAATATTCTTTTCATTTTTTTCCTCATAAAGAATAAATTTAGTGTGCAAATTTATTATATCTTATTTTTACCAGATGCATGATTGATAAAAAATCTTTTTAAAAATGAAGTCTCATTTACGCTTGATAGACCTATATTTCTTAACAATCTCATATATAAATTTTCTGATTTAAAAATATCAACAAACATTTGCATTGACCTTAGCATTAATTCATTAAAGGTTTTTCGCCTTACTTCATATCTTTTTAACATTTTTTTATAATTAACATTTGCTGATCGTTCATATTCAGTAATTATTTCTTCACAAAAAGCATCTGCATCTGCAAAGCCAAGATTTATACCCTGTCCAGCAAGAGGATGAATTGAATGAGCTGCGTCTCCAATTAAAACTTTTCTTCCAGCCACATAGCTTTTAAAGGAATGACTTGAAAGCTTAAAACTGAGCACTTCTGAGTGAATAGTTATTTTTGTTTCAAGTTTTTTTTCAAAATATCCTAAATAGTCTTTTAAAAATTGATTTACTTCGTATTTGTCTAACAGATCGTTATTAACCGACCATACAATTGTATGTGTAGGTCCATTTTTATCAGATGGACAAGGCATGATTGCGAAAATTCCTTTATCTGAAAATATTTGAATAGCCGTATGATTATCATCAAGTTTTGCATTTGCAGTAAATGTTATTGCAGTTTGATTGTAATTTGTTTTTATCTCATTTAGTTTAGCTATTTTTGCAACATTTGAGTTTCTTCCATCACAACCGGCAACAACCATAGCATTAAGAGTCTTATTGTTTGAAAGCAGTACCTCACAAAAATTGTCGCTATCATTTTCTTTTATATCTTTTATATAAGTTTCGTAGACTGTTCTTTCGTTTTCTATTTCTTGCAATTTTTTTTGTAAATCATTAAAAAAGACTACGTAAGATAAAGCATCTTCTTGAATTTGATCGGATGAAAAATTAATTTTTCCACTGCCTTCTCCGTCAAAAACTTTCATTTTTTTTATTTCAGCGCATTTAATTTCTATATTTAACTCATCTAAAAGCTTTTTTGAAAATGAATTTAATGTGAGAGTTCGTATATTTTGCTTATATTCGATATTTCTAAGCTCTTTCTCTACTACAATCGATTGAATGGAATTAAGTTTTAATCTAGAAGATATATAGTTTCCTATAATTCCTCCTCCAGAAATTACAACAACGGGATCCACAACTTTATGACATTAAAGATTCAATTTCTTCAGGATCAGATGGGACTTTTTTAGTAAGATTTTCATTGCCATCTTTTGTTACAAGAATGTCATCTTCAATTCTTATACCAATACCTTTCCATTTATCATCTACGTCCATTGAGCTGCTAATGTAAATTCCAGGTTCAATTGTTGTAATCATCCCTGGTTTGAATTTCATATACTCCTCTCCTTCGACATAGTCTCCAGCATCATGCACATCTAACCCTAACCAGTGTCCAATCTTATGCATATAGAATTCCTTATATGCTCCACTTTTATGTAATTCTTCTGGGTCACCATCTAAAAGTCCTAATTTTACAAGGCCTTTTGTTATAACTTTTTCAGATATCTCTTGAGGTTGCATAATATGGTTTCCAGGTTTCACCATATCAATAGCAGCATTCATAGCGTCCAATACAACTTTATAAATAGCTAGCTGTTCATCTGAAAATTTTCCACTAACAGGGAAAGTTCTTGTGATATCAGCTGCATACATCTCATACTCACAACCTGCATCAACTAACAACAAGTCATCATTGTTCAGTTGTTGATTATTTTCTACATAATGTAAAACACAGGCATTCTCACCTCCAGCAACTATAGGATTATATGCAGGGTACCTTGCACCTCTTTTAGAAAATTCATGGATATACATGCTTTCTATAAATTGCTCACTATCACCAACTTTTACTGACTTCATAGCCTCGATGTGAGCATCAGCAGATATGCTGCACGCTTTTTTAATTAGGCTTATTTCATGATCGTCTTTGATTAGTCGAGCATTACCAATAATTGAGGAGGCATCTGATATATTTAAAGATTTACTGTGTCTATCTTTTTTGCTTGCTTCTGATGTCCAATTTATAACTTTTTGATCAAATCCATTTTTTTTACCTATTGGATACAAAACAATATCTGACCCAAATAAAATATCAGGCAACATTTCATCAATCTGTGTATTGTCATATGCTTTATCAAATAGAAAATCTTTTACAGCTCCTATAGGTCCAGCTCTATACCCATCCCAAATCTCTTTAAGTTTATCTTTTGGAGGTACAAACATTAATGATGTAATTTGGTTATCTTTTTTTGTAATTGCTATCAAAGAAGCGGGCTCACAAAAACCTGATAAATAATAAAAATTACTTTCTTGTCTAAATGGGAATGAAGAGTCAGAGTTTCTATACTGAGTTTCAGCTCCAGGAATAAGTAATACAGAATTTTCAGGAAGTAGTTCTAATAAGTTTTCTCTTCTATTTTTATATATGCTGCTGTCCATTTGTGTATTTTACTTAAATAAACAAACTTTCCAATTCCTTAAAGTATAATTAAACTATTGAAATGCCAAAAGATATTGAACCAGCTCCTAAAAATCTTGAAAAAAAATTAGATTTGTTAATTAAAAGATTTGATGAACAGAAAGGCATCATTGACTCTTATGTAAAAAGAGAAAGAGATTGGAAAAAAGATAAAGTGTTACATCAAAGAGAAGTCAAAAAATTAGAAAAGACTTTAAAGAAGTATAGAAATGAGTAAAGAGAATGTATCTATACGAATTTTTGGAAGAGATATGACATTTTCTGTTTCTCCAAAAGAAAAAAATGATCTTATTAAATCTGCAGAAATTCTTAATAACGAATTAGATAATATTAGCGATAAAAGCAATGCCTTAGTTATTGCAGGTCTTAATCTAGCCAACAAATCTCTTAATCAAAAAGAAAGCTCATCAAATAAAAATTCCGATATTAATCTCTCTAAACTTATAGAAAAAATTGATAAAGCACTTGAGAAATAACCTTTATCTTATCAATTAACTAAACTATACTTATTTTACATTCTGGTTCATTAGCTAATGTGTTAATAAATTTGAACCGATACTATTAATAAGGTGATTTTCCACTGTCATTGTTGTGCGGTACCTTATAGGGAAGCCTGATTTGACATGATGTTCACCACCTGAACTTTCGGTTCAGGTATAGCACATAGCGGTGATCTGGTTTGCTAGCCTCTGCATTATTTATGGTGAAAAACTTAATAAGAAAATCACTTCTTGAGCAGGGGCAACTTTTATCTAAAAATTTTGTTCACAAGGCTAATATCGACATTCAAAATGCTGCCATAAAACATTTAGATATTAAATCATCTAAAAATATACTTTCGTACTTTCCATATAAGAATGAAGTTTCATTAGAGATAATTTCTCAAGAATTTAAAAAATATAAAAATAACATTTTTATGCCAAGAATAGTTTCTGCTAATAAACTTAAATTCAATTTATTTAAAGAAAATGCAACTCTAGAAAAAAATAAATATGGCATTAACGAAGTTAAAAATGAAGACTACCTCGACTCAGCTTCATTTGATCTTATGTTTATCCCTTTTGTTGGTGTTGATAAAGGTGGTTACAGGTTAGGCTATGGTGGTGGTTATTTTGATAGATCTCTTGGAAATATTTCATTCAAAGAAAAAAAGCCTATCATTGTCGGTTTGGGTTATGACTTTCAAGTTTTAAAAGAAGACTTTGCAGAATCTCATGACCTTAAATACGATATAGTCATAACTCAAACTCGTATACATTCTTATAGCTGAGCTATAAAATACCACCTTAAATCATGCATACAAAATTCATTAAATATTTAATAGTTTTCTTAACTCCGTTTTTGTATGCGGAATCTATTATCATTGATGCTAAATTAGATGAACCAGACTGGGAAAATGCTCTTGTAATCAGTGACTACTATGAAACTGTTCCGTACACACTGGCGCCTGCAAAAGTAAAGACTATTACCAAAATATTTTCAAATGAAGAAGGAATTTATGTAGGATTCAAAAACTTCCAAGAGAATTCTTCAATGCAATCTAATAAGTCTATGCGAGACGAAGTCCCAAATAATGTTGAACAAAATGGTGTTGCAATTGACTTCGACGCAGAGGGCCTAAAAGCATACATGTTTTTTGTTACACTGGCGGACATCCAAGGAGATGGAATCAGGCGTCTAGGAGGATGGCCTCAATTTGATTGGGATGGTGATTGGGAGGTAAAGACAAAAGAATACGATGGATATTGGATTTCAGAATTTTTAATACCATGGAATGTTGTATTACTAAAAAATATTGATAGCGAAAAAAGAACAATCAATGTCACTACTTTTCGCTATGTAGCTGAAACTCAATCATGGCTCAATGAATCAAAAACAAGCGGATATAGAGCAAATTTTTTGTCAAAACTGAAGCCAATTCAGGTTGCAAACTATACAAAAGGTAAGGTTAATTATTTCCCATACGTATCTAAAACATATAACTCTGTAACTGGCTTTAATGAAAATAAAGTTGGTACAGAAATTTTTGTTAATACGGGCACAGGTAAGCAAATTAATCTCACATTAAATCCAGATTTTGGCCAAGCTGAAAGTGATGAAGTTATTGTCAACTTCTCAGCACAAGAAACATTTTATTCTGAAAAAAGAGCTTTCTTTAATGAAAACCAGTCTTTGTTTGATCTATCTCATTATGACAGATATCGAATAATAAATACCAGAAGAATTGGAGCAAAAAGTTCATATGATTGTGGCAATTCCATTGACGAAGACGAATGTAACAATGCTAAAAAGAGCTATACGGATATAGACTTTGCATTACGCTATACTCAAAAAAATCTTAATTCAGACTTAGGGGTTTTTGTTGCTCAAGAATCAGATGAATCTTTTACAAGAGGAAAAAACTTTTATGCCGTCAGATCCAAAACTAAAGTAAATAATAGATCTATTGGGTATTTTTTAACACATGTTGTTGATAATTTTACAAATGAAAAAGCTACGGTGAATGTAGTTGATTTTACAAATATTAAGTCAGATAAATTAACTCTTTACAATGACATCCTTTTCTCTGAAAAAGAAGGTGATAACGGCTTAGGAATTAGGTCACAATTTACTTATCAGCCTACTCCATTGGTAAGAAGATCCGGAAGTATTCTATACTTTGAAGACTCTTTTAAACTTAATGATTTTGGATATTTAAAGAAGGCTGATTGGTTTCATTTTGGTATTGGCTCTGATTTAACAAAAATTAATTTTAAGGAATCTAGTCCAATTAAGGAAAGAAAAATTGGAATAGATTTTAACTATGATTCTGATACTTCAGGTAATTCAAACCCAATTCAATTGAGACAAGAATACAATTATAAATATAAGAATACATCTGCCTTCCAGGCTTCATGGGATCTTAAAACCTCAGGAAAAAATACGACCATCACCAGAAAAAATGTTGATTTTCCATTTGTAAAAAGTAAAGGGAGTTTTAGTTTTAATTTAGATTATGAATCACCTAGTTTTGGAACTTGGGAGTATGACTGGAGAATTGGGTATGAGACTGCTGACAAGTACAAATCTTGGAGCTCAGAAGGTTATGAAAGAAGGTTTGCAAAAATTGCCGGATCGTATTACCCGATAGACAATTTTAAATTAAGTTACTCCTTCCGAGTTAGGGAAGAAGATGAATGGCTCAATTGGATAGATGGTAATGAATTAGCTGTATATGATCTAACTCAAAAAATTATTTCTTTTAATATGAACTGGTTTGAAGGAAGAAAGCATGAGGTGAGACTTAAAAGTCAATTTGTTGCATTGGATGCAGAAAACCCAATAAGTTTAATTTCTAATTCAGATGGCTATCTTTTTAATCATACGAGTGATGTAAAACCATTTACCCAAGGAATTGCTTCTTTTCAGATAAGGTATAAATATGAGATTGCTCCTTTATCTTATATCTATGCGGTCTATACAAAAGGCGGAAGAGTATATGACGATGAGAATGAAAGAAATACTTCAAAAGTTTTTAAAGATCCTTGGAACAATCCTGATAATGAAATTTTCTCTTTAAAGTTTAGACTAAAATTTTAGACTCTATCTAAGAAAATCAATGTATGCCTTATTATTACTTTCCTCAGTAAATGGCGTATCACATTTTTCTAAATGTTTTATGAGTAGTTTTTTATTTGTATTTGGATCTTCAATTCCAATCAGAATATTTCCGTACGCAGATCCAATATTCCTATAGTGGAACAAAGATATGTTCCATTTAGTTCCAAATTTTTTAAGAAAGTCTAATAAAGCTCCAGGCTTTTCAGGAAATTCACCATTAAAAAGCCTCTCAATATTCTTGGATTTCATTGCACTATTACCCCTTCCACCTACCATATGCCTTAAGTGATCATTAGATATTTCATTGTTGGTATAGTCGCTAAATTTATATTTATATTTTCTGAGCTTCATTTTTAATTTTTTATAGCTTTCCTCTGAGGAAGTTCTTATACCAACAAGCACATAAGCATCATCATTATCTGATTTTCTATAATTAAATTCTGTTACAGATAATTTTCCAAATATTTTTGCGAGTTTAAGAAAGCTACCTGGTTGCTCAGGTATTTTTATACTTAAAATTTTTTCTCTATTTTCGCCTAGTTCTGATCTTTCAACAATAAAACCAAGCTTTTGAAAATTTATATTTGCTCCAGAACTGACTGCTAAAAGATTTTTATGCTTAACTCTTTTTGAATATTTTTTTAACCCAGCAAGGGCAACTGCACCAGATGGCTCAGATAAAACTCTTGTATCTTCAAAAATATCTTTTACAGCAGCACAAACCTCATCAATATTTACTGTCATTACTTCATCTACACATTCTTTAATGACATCTAAATTGTTCTTGCCAACTTGAGATACAGCGACTCCATCTGCAAATAGCCCTACTCTTTCTAACATTACTCGTTTATTAGATTTGAGTGCTTCCGTTAAACAAGCGGAATCATTAACCTCAACACCAATAATTTTTATTTTTTTCTTATGTTGTTTAACCCAGGCAGAAATCCCTGCTAACAAGCCTCCTCCACCAACAGGTACAAAAATTACATCATAATCAATCTCATCATCTAAAATTTCTTTTCCAACAGTGCCTTGGCCTGCTATTGTGAATGGATCATCAAATGGATGAACAAAAGTATATTTATTTTGTTTTGACATTTTTGAAGCTTTAACTAATGCATGGGCGAGATTCTCACCATAAAGCGTTACTTTGGCTCCTAGTCTTTTTACATTATTTAATTTGTTTTCAGGTGCCGTTACAGGCATAACAATATTACATTTTATCTTTAGCTTCTTACAGGCCAAAGCAACACCTTGAGCATGATTGCCTGCAGAAGCTGCAATGATACCTAAAGATTTCTTTTTATCTGAAAGATTGACTATTTTGTTATATGCACCCCTATTTTTAAAGGAAAATATAGGTTGAAGATCTTCTCTTTTTAGATAAATATTATTATTTTCTTTTATAGAAAGATTAACTGCATGAGTTGTAGGCGAATCTATTGCAACGTCATATACAACTGATGCCTCAGGAATTAGCTTTAAATATTTCTTTGAATTCTTAAAGTTTCCTGTTTTTTTAATTTTTAATCTCAATTTAAATCACAATTAATATTTTTCTTGTATTATAACTGCATGAGTGCTGCAAAGATAAGTGTTGCAAAAAAAGCTGTTAAATATATTGAAAGCAAAATTTCAAAAGAGACTGTTCTAGGCATTGGAACAGGTTCTACTGTAAATTTTTTTATTGAAGAGCTTGGCAATTTAAAGCATCATTTTAAAGGAGTTGTTTCAAGTTCTAATGCTTCTTCTGAAATCTTAAATAATAAAGGTATTGAAGTATTTAGTTTAAATGATGTCAATGAAGTTGAATTCTATATCGATGGAGCAGATGAGGTAACGCCTGAAAATTTTTTAATTAAAGGTGGTGGTGGTGCTCATACAAGAGAAAAAATAGTTGCAGCTGCATCCAATGAATTTATTTGTATCATAGATAAGACAAAGCTGGTAAGTAAACTTGGCGCCTTCCCTCTTCCATTAGAAGTTATACCCGAAAGTAGGAGTATGGTAGCTAGAAAAATTATTGCTATGGGAGGAAGGCCAGTATACAGAAATAATTTTCTTACTGATCAAAAAAATCACATACTAGATATTCATGATATAGATATTAGTGATCCTGTAAAACTTGAAAAGATTCTTAATAATATCCCAGGAGTCGTAGATAATGGCATTTTTGCAAATAATAAGCCAGAAATAGTATTAATTTCAGATTGAAAGTTATAAAAGCTCTTCTATTTGTTTTGTAAGCTCAGGCGAATCAGGCTTTATTTTTGAGCCATATTTATATATCTGTTGGCCATCTCTTGAAATAAGGTATTTATTGAAATTCCATGATGGCTCTTCCCCTGAAGCAGCAATAAGTTTTTTGTACAAAGGACTGGCTTTGTTGCCTCTAACTTTGGAAGTAGCAAACATCGGAAAGTTTACTCCATACTCGGTTGAACAAAATTCGGCAACATCTTCTTCACTGGAGTATTCCTGAAAAAAATCTCTCGAGGGGACACCAAGTACTACAAAACCTTTATCTTTGTACTTTTCATAAAGACCTTGAAGTGATGCATATTGATATGTGTAGCCGCATCTACTTGCTACATTTACAACCAAAACAACTTGATCCTCGTATTTGCATAAATTTACAGTATCAGAAGAATCTAATACTCGCATTTCAGTATCTAAAATATTTGAACATGCGAATGAATAGGATGTAACAAACATAAGAAAGTAAAGTTTGATGCTTTTCATAATTTTTTTAAGAAATAGGTGTTATTGCTGATAATGAGGTAATAAAAATAGTAATTAAAAAAAGTATTTCTATATTATCTCTAAATTTATTCATAAAATAAACCTGTCTTTAAAAGATTGGAGGGACAAAGCCCTCCAAATTCCAGAGTGTCAGCAAAATTAATAGGGGAGAGGAGTGCTGACATCAATTATTATACTTATTTATAATTAATTATCAATACTATTTATAAAATAAAATGCTTTTTTTTATGTATAATGATTTTTTAATTTAAATTTTGGAGAAATACTTTGAAAGGCACTGTTTTATATGAAGTTAGGGATGATATAGCAATACTTACTGTTGATAACCCACCTGTTAACCCTTTAAGTGATGGTGTTAGGAATGGTTTATATGAATCACTTGTAAAAGCCGAAGAAGATTCTGAAGTAAAAGGCATAGTTTTGACCGGAAACGGTAGAGCTTTTATTGCAGGCGCTGATATCTCAGAATTTGGTGGCAATGTAGAAGGAAAGAGTCTTAATGAAGTATTTAGAAAATTAGAGTTCTGCAATAAACCTGTAGTTGCTGCAATTAATGGAATTGCTTTAGGAGGAGGGCTTGAAACAGCTTTATGTTGTAATTATAGAATTGCTGATATTAATGCATTTGTTGGTTTACCTGAGGTAAATTTGGGGCTTTTACCAGGCGGTGGAGGAACACAAAGACTTCCAAGATTAACAGGCCCAAGCGAAGCTCTTAAAATGATGCTTACAGGATCTCATGTACCAGCTAAAAAAGCCTTAAGTATGGGCATAGTAGACCAAATTTCTGAAAATATTCTAGAGGATTCAATTGAATTTGTTAAAGATATTGCTTCTAAAACTGATTCTCATCCTAAAGTAAGAGATAAAAATGAAAAAATGCTTGAAGCTAGGGGTAATGATAATGTTATGGTTGAGGCTCAAGCAATGGCAGCTAAAGGCAGGAAAGGTCAATTTGCGCCAGGTCAAATAATAAAATGCGTAGAAGCGGCAATTAATCTTGATGATTTTGATGAAGGTTTAAAAAAAGAGGGCGAATATTTTCTTGAGTGCCTAATGCATCCTCAAAGAGAAGCTATGATCCATATCTTCTTTGGTGAAAGAGCTGCATCAAAGATTTCTGATGTTCCAAAAGATACAAAAATCATGGATATTAAAAAAGCCGGAATCATTGGATCAGGAACTATGGGTGGTGGTATAGCAATGTGTTTTGCGAATGCCGGCATTCCTGTTCATATCATTGATCAAGATGAAGAAAACCTGAAAAGAGGTATTTCTGTTATCGAAAAAAACTACGATTTTATGGTTAATAAAGGAAGGTTAACTAGCGAGCAAAAAGATGCGATATTTGGTCTCGTAACATCTAGTCTTGATTATTCTGATATTTCTGATTGCGATATAGTTATTGAAGCAGTATATGAAAATTTAGAATTAAAACATGAAATATTTAAGGCTTTAGATCAACACGTAAAGCCTGAGGCAATACTCGCAAGTAATACATCTGGGTTAGATATAGATTCTATAGCATCAATAACATCAAGACCTGATAAGATAGTGGGTACTCACTTTTTTAGTCCAGCTAATATAATGAGACTGCTTGAAGTCGTTAGAGGAGAACAAACATCGAATGAGACTTTAGCTACCATTATGGCAATAGGAAAAAAACTAAAAAAAGCTGCTGTAGTATCTTTAAACGCACCAGGTTTCATTGGTAATAGAATGTTGTTTGGTTATACAGCACAAGCAAATATGCTTTTACTTGAAGGCGCCCTACCCCATCAGATTGATCAAGCTTTAGAATCTTTTGGATTAAATATGGGTCCATTTAGAATGATGGATCTTGTTGGATTAGATTTAGGTTGGAGGGCTAGAAAGTTAAGTGGAAAAGAATCACCATTGCACGCAAAAATTGGAGATGAACTTTGTGAGCAAAATAGATATGGGCAGAAAAGTGGTGCAGGTTATTATAATTACTCAGAGGGATCGCGTGCACCTAATCCAGCTCCCGAAAACGAGTCAACATATGAAAAGATATCCTCGGAAAATGGTTTCACAAGAAGAGAGATAACGGATGAAGAAATTGTTGATAGATGTATTCTTGCATTAATTAATGAGGGTGCTGATATTTTATCTGAAGGTGTTGCTCAACGAGCAGCAGATATAGACGTTGTATACATTAATGGTTATGGTTTCCCAATTTGGAGAGGTGGTCCAATGCATCACGCTAATGCATTGGGACTTGATGTTGTTATAGAGAAACTAGAAAAATACAAAGAAATTACTGGCAGTGATGTATATAAACCAAGTGAAATGTTACTGAAACTATCTAAAGATGGACTAAAGCTTGGAGAAGCGCCTAGCAAGGAAGAAAGAAAAGAAAAATTAGGCTTTGATATGTCATCTGTTGCAAACAATTTCTAATTAAGTTCTAATAAAGACTTTTGTCCCTTCTTTAACTTTTTCATAAAGGTAAATTACATCTTGATTAAACATACGTATGCAGCCATGGCTTGCTTTTTGTCCTATAAGCCCTTCTTCGTGAGTTCCATGAATGTAGATATATCTATCATATGAATCCACTCCAGATCCCTTATTTTTTCCTATTTCAAGTCCATCTAACCATAAAATTCTTGATGTGACGAAGTCATCAGCAGAGTCAATTTTTTCATTGATAATCTTGGCTTTTTTGTTTGTGTTTTCTCTAGCAATAAATATAGTATTAATTGGAACATTTGTTCCTATTTTTGATTTAATTTGATGAAGTCCGAGAGGAGTTTTAAATGAATTTTCTTTAGACCCCTCGCCAAAGCTTGATGTTGAAACTGGAAAACTTTGTTTTAATACTTCTTTTTCAAATAAATATAGTCTTTGTTCTGAAATATCAATAATAATTTGGTATCTACTATTGCTATTAGCGTTAGTAAACTCAGACATTAATACAAGAGCAAAAAGGATTATTATACTTTTTTTGATCTGAAACATACTATTAAAAACATAAGTAGCGAAATAAAGATAATAACATAGGAAAATAAATAACCATATTCATTATAAAAACTCCT
>CEPJ01018528.1_pt1 | contig 19742 bp, 21 predicted proteins | sample 530561 | NCBI WGS metagenome assembly CEPJ01 (sample SAMEA2620404, study PRJEB7988) | marine metagenome | biome: marine biome (ENVO:00000447); feature: surface water layer (ENVO:00002042); material: "saline water (ENVO:00002010), including plankton (ENVO:xxxxxxxx)" | depth 5 m
TTTGCTGGTAAAACTGGAACTGCTGAAAATTTTATAAAAATTAATGGACAAAGAAAACAGCTAACCGATCATTCAATTTTTATAGGGTTTGCACCAGCTGAAGATCCTAAGATTGCCATATGTGTTTTTATTGAGAATGGATATTGGGGAACAAGATGGGCAGCTCCAATATCAAGTCTAATAGCTGAAAAATATCTGAATAGAAATGTTGAAAGAAAGTGGCTTGAGGACTATATATTAAAAGGAAATTTAACAGAAGAATATATGAAACCATTTCTTTATGAAAATTTTACTATAAATGAATAGTATAAGTATTAAAAAATTTGATTTTGCATCAATTTTAATTGTAAGCACATTAATTATAATTGGATTGGTTAATATTTACTCATCCACTCATTTTGATAATATGAGTTTTTTCTCATTCAAAAATCCATTTGGAAAACAATTAATTTTCACGTTAATTTCATTAATAATTTTCTTATTTATTCTTGTTTCTGATGATAGATTTTTTTTCAGGTATTCAACTATAATCTATCTAATTGGTGTTATTTTATTAATTGCTGTACTAATTTTCGGAAATGAAGTAAAAGGAGCAAAATCTTGGTTTTCTTTAATAGGTTTTAGCCTCCAACCTTCCGAATTCATGAAACCAATAACCGCTTTAGCTTTGGCAAAATATCTGAGTAATATAAACTCAGATCTAAAAAGAAAAAGTATTCAACTATATAGTTTTTTAATCGTTTTAACACCAATTTTTCTTGTTATAATTCAACCTGATCCTGGAACTGCATTAATATATTTTAGCTTCTTTTTTGTTTTGTATGTTATTGGTTTACCAAGTATATATATGAATATTTTTATATGGCTTACCATATTATTTATTACAACTATAGTATTTGGAAAAGAAAATATTTTATTAATAATATCAATATTAATTATTTCAATCTTACTAATATATATTTATAGAAAATTATCTTTTCAAAAATTTTTATTTTACGGAATATTATCATTACTATTTATTTTATGTGTTGATTTTATTTTTAATGAAGTTTTTGAGCAAAGACACCGCGACAGATTTGATATTGTTTTAGGCATTAAAGAGGATAATAAAGGAATTGGCTATAATACAAAACAGTCACAACTTGCATTCAAATCAGGAGGTTTTTTTGGTGAAGGATTTTTAAAAGGAACTCAAACAAAAGGAGATTTTGTTCCCGAACAACACAGTGATTATATTTTTGCAACCATTGGAGAAGAATGGGGGTTTTTTGGTTCAATATTGACAATAATTCTTTTTACAACTCTAATATTAAGGATGATTAATAGAGCTAATACAAATAGAAATATATTTAACAAAATAGTCATTTACAGCGTTGCTTCTATCTTTTTTTTTCAATTTGCTATTAATGTAAGTATGGTGATTGGAGTTTTTCCTACTGTAGGCATTCCTTTACCATTTATAAGTTATGGAGGATCAAGCTTATTAGCTTCAATTATCTTATTTGGAGGATATATAAAGCTGGATTCTGTAAAAAAAGAAAAATGGTAACTCTACTTAATTATTTCAGAATAATAGTTTGAGATATAAATAAAACTTGTAACTAAAATCATAAGAAAAAAACCTGGAATTAATGCTAAATAAGCATTTCCCAAAAGAATATACTGATAATTTTCTTTAATCATATATCCCCAGCTAGGCATCGGAGGTTGAGTTCCAATTCCAAGAAAGCTTAAACCGCTTTCTAAAAGAATACTTGAAGCAAAATTAGTTGCAGAGATAATTAAAATAGGACCAATTATATTTGGTAGAATATGTTTTGAAATTATTCTAAAATCACTTATTCCTAAAACTTTTACCGCTGATATATAGTCCTTTTCTTTTTCTGATTTAATCTTACCACGCACTAATCTAGCAACTTCAACCCATATCGAGCATCCAATTGCTATATAAATTTGCCAAAACCCTTTTCCAATAGCCAAAGAAATTGCAATAACTAATAACAAGGTTGGTATTGACCAAAAAACATTAATTAACCAAACAACAAATGAATCTACCTTTCCTCCAAAATAACCTCCCAAAACACCAAAAAATAATCCAATAATTGTTGAAATAATTACAGCCATCAATCCAATAGATAATGAAACTCTAGTACCTAATAAAACTCTACTAAAAACATCTCTTCCATATATATCAGTACCAAAAAGAAATCTTTTGGAAGAAACATACTTTGATTTAATTAGATCAAAATTATTTTCATCAAATCGATCAAAATCAAAGTTTTTTACTATTTGATTATTATCATCAGAATATATGTTAACAATTAATTGTTTACCATCACTAGAAATTGAACTAATAGCATATTCATCAAATTTTTTTTCCGAGCCAAAAAATAAATCTGAAAAATTTTCATTATAATAATTTATTGGAACTTTTAAAATATTAACCTCAAATCCAGGTTTTTTTGACTGAATATTTAAATTCATTGAATTTGCATTCTTCGTTTTATCTGGAATAATAAAGAAAACAAAAACAGAAATTAGAATACAAAGAAAAATATAGATATAGGAAAGTTTTAAAGGAATATTATTTACCAAAACTTGAAATTTATCATTCCTTATTAGCTAAAATCATTTCGGATTTAGATTTATTTAAAAAAATTTGTTCTAAAATATTGACGCCCTCACTAATAAAAATATCTTTTTTCAAGTTTCTATGCCATCGATTTCTATTGCTAAGTAAGTCTTTATTAGACATAATAAAATCTTTTTCTGATTTTAGTAATTTAAAATTAAGGTTGTTAGAATATTCTGAAAGACTTTCAAAAAGTTTATTTTTTTTCTTATTATTTTCAACATAATCTTTATATATTGAGAAATTTAGGGGGATTAATTTATTGTCGCTTTGTTCTTTAATCCAATCAGCTCTTTTACTAACTAACTTTAAATAATTATTTGAGTTGACCCTTGTCTGTGCATTATTCTTTATAAAACTAAAATTTTTAAATCCATTCCAAGGATTGTAAAAAGCAGCATCTATTTTATCCCATTTTAATGGATTGGTCTCATCTTTCTCACCATTAAAAATGTGCATATAGCTGTCAGGAATTATAACATCACTTTTAACACCTTCTAATTGTACAGATTCACCATTAATTCTGTAAAATTTATCGGTAGTAATTTTTATCGCTCCCATATCAAAGTCTGAATTTGAGATAAACTTATTTAAATCTATAATGTTTTGAACAGTGCCCTTTCCAAAAGATTTTTTGCTACCAATAATCACAGCTCTTTTATAATCTTGAAGAGCAGCAGCAAGAATTTCGGAAGCAGATGCGGACATTTCATTAATTAAGATTACTAATGGACCATCCCAAATGATTTCAGGATTTCTATCATATAAAATTTTTTTTCTATTTCCAATTGACTTTACTTGAACAACAGGTCCTTTTTCAATAAATAAACCCGTCATATCAACTACGGTTTGGAGAGATCCTCCACCATTATTTCTTAGGTCAAGGATCAACCCTTTCATTCCATTGTTTTTGAGCTTGATGATGTGATTTTTTACATCTTCTGAGGAATTCCTATTTTTATAATCAGAGAAATCAACATAAAACTTTGGTAAACTTATATATCCATAATTTATATTTTCTTTATTTATCAAGGTTGATTTGGCATATATTTCCTCTAATTCAACTAAATCTCTCATTATAATAACATCTTTGATGGAGCCATCAATCTTTTTAACTGTTAGTGTTACAAAAGATTTAGCTGGGCCCTTAATAAGTTTTATAGCATCATCCAACTTCATACCTACAACGTCTACAGGTTCAGAATTTTCTTGGGCTACTTTTAAAATTAAATCACCAACATCAAGTAAATTATCTTTCCATATTGGACCTCCAATAATAATTTCAACAATTTTTATTGAACCTTCTGTTTTTGTTAATCTTGCACCTATTCCATTAAATTTTCCAGATATGTTAACATCAAACCTTTCCTTGTCATCAGGCTTGAAATAATACGTATGAGGATCTAGCTGTTTTAAAAAAGAATTTATGTAATAAGAGAACCAATCTTCTCTGTCCATATCATTATAAATTTCAAAAAAATCTTCTGTATTTTTTTTTACAATTGCTATTGATTCATTATAAATACGATCATTTATTGTTGAAATAGAATCCCCCAACTTGAGTAATGAAATATCCAAAGTTGAAAATTTAAGTTGTTTTCTCCACCTTTGTTTAATTTCACTTTTATTCTTTGAAAAATCTTTATTCTCGAAATCTAAATTTAATTCCTCTTTAGATTTGAAGTCAAAAGGCTTAGCTAATATTTCTCTATAATAAGATTGAACTTCATTAGATCTTAGCTTTAATGTTTCATAAACTAGGTTAAAAAAAGTTAAATCATAATTTTTAATTTGGTCATCTAACTTATACTTGTACTTTTCGAAATTTTTAAGGTCAGATTTTAAAAAAAATCTTTTTTGTTTATCGAGTTGATCGATAAAAGATAGATAAATTTTTTCTGAGAGATTATCATCGATTTGAATTTTATTATAATGTCCCTTTTCAACAACATATTTTATAATTTCTATCAATAATCTATCTTTATTAGGATCAGAAAAATTTTTATTGGTAATTGTGAAACCAATAATCGATAGTGGAATTAACAAAAATAAATATTTGAATTTTTTGTTCATTTGACGTTATAAATGTAAATAATTAAAGTTATAATGTTAATATCTGAATTATGATTTGATAAAATCTGTTATGATTTAATTACTTTTGTTCAAAAATTAGACCATATATGCCAAAAAAACCATTAATACTTGTGACAAATGATGATGGAATCACCGCTCCTGGAATCAGAGCTTTAATTTCAGTGATGAATGAAATTGGAAATGTTGTTGTTATTGCACCCGATAGTCCTCAGTCAGCAATGGGTCATGCAATTACCATAAATTCTACTCTGCATTGTCATAAAATTAAAATTGATGATGGACCCCAATTAGAATATTCATGCTCTGGAACACCTGCTGACTGCATAAAATTAGGTATTAATGAAATTCTTGACTCAAAACCAGACTTGTGTGTTGCCGGTGTAAATCATGGTTCAAATTCATCAATAAATGTAATATATTCAGGAACTATGAGTGCTGCAATTGAAGCAACAATTGAAGGTGTACCCGCGATTGGATTTTCATTACTTGATTACAGATGGAAAGCAAATTTTAATCATATAAAGAATTACATTAAAAAAATAACTCTCAGAGCTTTAGAAAGAGGTATCCCTGAGAAAATTGCTTTGAACGTTAACTTTCCTAATCTTGTTGAAAGTAAAATAAAAGGAATCAAGATTTGTAGACAAGCCAAAGCATATTGGATTGAAAAATTTGATAAAAGAAAAAACCCACAGGGAAGAGAATATTACTGGCTAACTGGAGAATTTATTAATGAGGATACAAACAATGATACTGATGAATATGCACTAAATTCTGGTTATATCTCAATTGTTCCTGTTAAGCATGACTTTACAGACTATGATTCAATGAAAAGAATTAAGGATTGGAACTTATAGTATGAAATATTACATAATTGCTGGTGAGCCCTCTGGTGATCTACATGGATCAAAATTAATAAAGGAAATTTTAAGCATAGACGATAAAGCTAAAATTAGATTTTGGGGTGGTGATTTAATGAAAAATGCAGGTGGTGATATGGTTATGCACTACAAGGATATGGCCTTTATGGGTTTTAGTGAAGTTATGCTAAACATTTTAAAAATTCTTAAAAATTTTAAAATTTGTAAAAAAGATATTATAAAGTTTAACCCTGAAAAAATAATACTAATTGATTATCCTGGATTCAATTTAAGGATAAGTAAGTGGGCTAAAAAAAAAGGATTTAAAAATTATTTTTATATCAGCCCACAAATTTGGGCTTGGAAAGAAAAAAGAGCTAAGATAATAAGAGATTACGTAGATGAATTATATGCAGTTCTTCCATTTGAAAAAGATTATTTTTTAAAGAAACATAACATAAATGCAAACTTTTTTGGTCATCCACTTATGGATGATTTAAAAAAATATAAACCGAAAAAAATTGAATCAAAAAAACCAATAATATCAATCTTACCTGGAAGTAGAAAACAAGAAATTTCAAAAATTCTAGCTAAAGTCTTAAAGATTTGTAAATATTTTCCAGATTTCAGGTTCATTATAGCTGGAGTAAATCACATTGATGAAAAAACTTATCAAAAAATTTTATCGGATAACAACTCAAATGTTGAAGTAGTTTATGATAGAACATACGAAATTATAAATTCTTCTAAATTATCAATTGTTACAAGCGGAACTGCAACATTAGAAACAGCATTACTAAATACTCCTCAGATTGTTTGTTATGTAACAAGTCCCTTAAATATATTATTGGCTAAACTTTTTGTAAAAATTAAATTTATTTCACTTGTAAACCTAATTTGTAAAAAAGAGGTAATAAAAGAATTTATTCAGAGTGAAGTCAATGAAAATAATTTAAAAAATGAAATAAATAATATCTTAAATGGAAAAGATATTGAAATAAAAAAAAATTATAAGTTACTTAGAAACCTAATTGGGTCGGATGGAGTTAGTAAAAGAGTTGCAAAACATATAGTCAACAACTAACACACTACATTTATAATTTTATTAGGAACAAAAATTATTTTTTTTATGCTTCTTCCATCAAGGTTCTTTATAGTTAAATCATGATTCGAAACAATTTCTTCTACTTCTTTTTTAGATAAATCATTAGAAAGTAAAATCTGAAATTTTAACTTGCCATTAAAAGAAACAGGATAATTTTTTTCTTTTTCTATCAATAAGTTGGGATCATGGTCAGGGAAAACTTCATCAGTGATTGAGTTTTCATTTCCTAAAATAAACCATAATTCTTCAGCTAAATGTGGAGCAAAAGGGGATAATAAAATTGATAATGGTTTTAAAACTTTAGATGAAGAACACTTTTTTTCATTTAATTTATTTACAAGAATCATTAATGAACTTACACAAGTATTAAATGAAAAATTTTCAATATCGTGGTTTATCTTTTTGATCGTATGATTTAAAATTTTTAAAGACTCACTATCAGGTTCGGAATCAACAACAATTAAATTATTTTCATCATAAAAGAGTTTCCAAACTTTATTTAAAAAATTAAATACACCCGAAATTCCATTTGTATTCCATGGTTTTGCTTGCTCAATAGGACCTAAAAACATCTCATACAATCTTAATGTATCAGCACCATAGCTATCACAAATATCATCAGGATTAACTACATTATATTTTGATTTTGACATTTTTTGAACCTCTCTTTCAACTTTAAAAACATCATTTTTCATTTTAAATTTTGCTTCTGAATATTCAGGTTGCCAATCCATAAATTGTTTTAAATCAAGTTCATTATTTTGATTGATAAAATTTATATCTACGTTAATTTTTTGAATCTTTTCATCATCAAGTGAGTCGGATGAAATGAAAATACCAGAATCTATATCTCTGTATATTAAAGCAGAATTACCTAATATCATACCCTGATTTATAAGCTTTTTAGCATAAACTTCAGTATTAACTAATTTCATATCAAACAAAAACATTTGCCAAAATCTAGAATACAATAAATGACCTGTTGCATGCTCACTTCCACCAAGATATAAATCAACTTCTTTCCAATATTTAAGAGCATCTTTAGAAGCAAAACTTTGATCATTATTGGGATCCATATACCTATTAAAATACCAAGAACTACCTGCCCAACCAGGCATAGTATTTAATTCAATACGAAAAACTTTTTTTTCATCAATTTTTGATTTTGAAACAACACTGTTTTTTTCAGTATCCCAGCCCCAGTTTTGAGCATTTCCTAATGGAGGATCTCCATTTTCAGTAGGAAGATAATTTTTAACATCAGGTAATTCTAATGGTAAATATTTTAATTTAATTGGATATGGAATATCATTTTTGAAATAAATAGGTATTGGTTCTCCCCAATATCTTTGTCTACTAAATACAGCATCTCTAAGCTTATAATTTATGGTTTTATTTCCGGAGGAAATCTCATTCAATTTTGAACAAGCCAAATCAAAAGCAGAATGATAATCTAAATCATTTAAAAAGTCAGAGTTAGTGATTTGGACTTTTTCTTTTGATTCAAAAGCCTCATCATCTATATTAACATCTTTAAAAATATTTACTATTTCAATATTAAAATGTTTTGCAAATGCATAGTCCCTTGCATCTCCGCATGGAACAGCCATAACTGCACCTGTTCCATATGATGATATTACATAATCAGAAATCCATATTGGTAATAATTTTTTTGTAAAAGGATGAATTACATATGAACCAGTAAATACACCTGAAATCGATTTGACATCTGATATCCTATCTCTTTCACTTTTTTTACTTGATAAGTTAATATAATCTTCAACTTCTTTTTTATTTTCTTTAGTTGTTAATTCTCTTACCAATTCATTTTCTGGCGCTAATGTTAAAAATGTTGCACCAAAAATTGTATCCGGTCTTGTTGAAAAAACTGAAATAGATTTAGAACTTGAATTAATCTTGAATTTAATCATTGCGCCTTTGGATTTTCCAATCCAGTTCCTTTGCATGTCTTTTAAAGGCTCAGGCCAATCAATTTTATCTAGTCCTTTCAAAAGCCTTTCAGAATAGGAAGAAATTCTAATACTCCACTGCTTCATTTTTTTTCTAACAACTTCATATCCCCCTCTTTGTGATAATCCGTCAATAACTTCATCGTTAGCTAATACTGTTCCTAATTTTGGACACCAGTTAACAAATGCTTCAGATAAATAAGCTATTCTAAATTCTTGAAGAATTTCTTCTTTTTGGTGACTATCAAACTTTAACCACTCTTCCGATGAAAAGTTAATAGATGTATTAATTATTTCTGCTGTTCCTTTATTTTCAAAATGATTAATAAGTTCCTTAATTGGTCTTGCCTTTTGTAAATTAGAATCGTACCAACTATCAAACAATAATAAAAACATCCACTGAGTCCATTTATAATAGGTTTTATCAGATGTTCTTATCTCTCTAGACCAATCAAAAGAGAACCCCATTCTATCGAGTTGTTCTCTGTACTTACTAATATTCTCATCGGTTGTTTTTTGTGGGTGTTGTCCTGTCTGTATCGCATATTGTTCTGCTGGCAATCCAAATGAATCATAACCTTGTGGATGCAAGACATTAAAACCTTTATGTCTTTTATATCTTGAATAAATATCACTAGCTATATAACCTAATGGATGACCAACATGTAATCCAGCACCTGATGGATATGGAAACATATCCAAGACATAAAATTTTTTCTTATTTGAAATATTAGAAACATGAAAAGTATTATTTTGTTTCCAATAGTTTTGCCATTTCTCTTCTATTTTCCTAAAGTTGTATACCATTTGAGAATAAAGCAAAAATAAGGTTATTGTTTGAATGCAAAAAAATTAAAAGAATTGAATTAACTAAAAACCTTTGTTATTTTTATAGTAATATATATATTTTGTCATCAAATTATTCAAATAAAATTTTTTCAAATTATTTTCTTGTTATTATAAGTATATCAATAGTTCTATTTTTGATTTCTTCATTTACTTTAATTGCATTAAATTCTGAAAAAATTATAAATGATTTTAAAGAAAAAATACCTGTTGTAGTATTTATAAAAGATCAAAGCAATAAAATTGAACTTTCAAAATTTGAAAAAAATCTTGAAATAAATAATACCATAAAAAAGTTTGATTTTATTTCTAAAAAAGATGCAGCAAATAAACTTTCTAAAGAAATAGGAGAAGACTTTATTGACTATTTAGGATATAATCCTCTCTATGATTCATATGATATATTCTTTACATCTGATAACGTTAATAATTTATTTATTGATCAACTTGTTGAAGAGTTTAAAAACGAAAGTTTTGTTGAAGAAGTTACTTATGATGCACCATTGATAGATTTAATAAATAAGAATATTTTAATATTAAAACAATGGTCATTAATTATTGGTTCTATTTTTCTATTTATATCAATTATTTTGATAAATAATACTATTAGGCTATCCGTCTATTCCAATAGGTTGAATATCAAAACTATGCAGCTTGTTGGAGCCACTAAATTTTTTATAAAAAAACCATTTATCATTACTCATTTAAAGCTAGGCGTTTTGAGTAGTATAATATCTTCAGTTTTGCTAGTTGTAATTTTATACTACTTGAATCTTAATTTTTTTGAAATTGATTTTGAAAAAATAAAAGAATCTGTTTTTATAACATTAGCATTTTCTTTAGGTATTAGTGTAATTATATCATATTTTTCAACCTCAATTATAACTGGAAGATATATTTCTTCAAATATTGAAAAACTTTACTAATGAAAAAAAATAAGTTCGCATTTGGGAAAAGAAATTATAAGTTTATGATAATTGGAATTTTATTCATCGCTTTAGGCTTCATTCTAATGTCTGGTGGTGGAAGTGATGATCCTAATGTTTTTAATGAGGAGATATATAGTTTTAGAAGAATAAGAATTGCTCCATTGATTGTAATTATAGGTTTTTCAATTGAAATTTATGCTATACTTACAAAGCCTGAATAGATATGGATATATTAAAATCTTTATTACTTGGTTTAATACAAGGTTTAACTGAATTTTTGCCAGTATCCTCTAGTGGTCATCTTGAAATTTTTAAAGTTTTTTTAGATTTTTCATATGATTCAACCAATAGTTTATTTTTTACTCTTATTTTACATCTTGCAACTGCGTTAAGTGCTATCATTTATTTTTGGAAAGACGTTAAAGAAATAATTATGAGCTTAATCGCTTTTAAAAAGGATGAAAATACTTTTTTCGCACTCTATCTTTTGGTTTCTATGATTCCAGCAGGATTAGCTGGCTATTTTTTTGAAAGTGAAATTAATTACTTATTCAATGGGAACTTAATTCTGGTAGGTTTTATGCTAATTTTAACTTCTCTTATACTTTATCTTTCTGATAGATTTAATAATTCTAATAAAAAATTAAATCTAAAATCGTCATTAATTATAGGTTTTTCTCAGGCTTTAGCCATCCTGCCTGGAATTTCGAGAAGTGGAGCAACCATAGGAACCTCAATTTTTTTAGGATTAAATAGGGATATAGCTGCTAAATTTTCTTTCTTAATGGTTGTTCCTGTAATATTTGGATCGTCTCTAAAAATTATATTGGACAATGAAATTGGATTCAATAATAATAATATTTCAAATTATTTAGTTGGATTTAGCACAGCATTAATATCTGGATATTATGCATGTAAATGGATGATTATTTTTGTTAAAAAGAGTAAGTTAATTTACTTTTCAATTTACTGTTTATTGATAGGTATATTATCCATTATATATTCAATCTTAAATGGATAATATTCGTGAAAAAATCTCTGAAGAAGGGTTAGTTATTCCAATTTATAAGCCGATTAATTGGACCTCTTTTGATGTTGTAAAATATGTTAGAGGAGTATTTAAAAGACATACTCAATTTAAAAAAATAAAAGTTGGTCACGCCGGCACATTAGATCCACTGGCTACTGGATTATTAATTATTTGTGTTGGAAAAAAAACCAAAGAAATATATAAATACCAGAATCAGAAGAAAACTTATGTCGCAACTTTCAAACTTGGAGCTACCACCCCATCTTATGATCTTGAAACTAAGATAAATGAAACGTTTCCTACCTCACATTTAAACATTGACTTGATAAAAGAAACTATCAAGAAATTTATAGGTGATTTAGAACAAACACCTCCTACTTTTTCTGCATTGAAAATTGGAGGTAAAAGATCTTATGACTTAGCTAGATCAGGAAAAAAAATATCTTTAGAACCTAGAAAAATACATATTTCAAAATTTGAGATATTGGATTTCAAAAATGACGAAGTTGATTGTAAAATAGAATGTTCAAAAGGCACATATGTAAGATCCTTAGCATATGATTTTGGAAAAAAACTTAGAAGTGGTGCTTATTTGAAATATTTAGAAAGGTGTTCTATTGGAAATATCTCTTTAAAAGATGCTATTCAAGTGGATAAAATCTCTGAAAAATTCAATTTAGAGTAAATCCAAAAAATTAGATCTACTAATTATTTCCCCACCTAAACTTTTTAAATGTTCAGATGGTACTTGACAATCAATAAATCTATAATTGTTTCTTCTAAGTTCCTTGGTTAAATAGTAAAGGGCCATTTTACTTGCGTTAGAAGATTTTGAGAACATACTTTCTCCACAAAAAACATCATCTAAGTCAAGACCATATAAACCGCCAACTATATCATCGTCCTCCCATATCTCTACAGAAATCGCTTTTCCCATTATATGTAAATCAATAAATGACTTTATTAAACCTTCAGTTATCCAAGTTCCTTTTTGATTAATACGTTTGATATTTGCGCATGAATTAATTACTAATTCAAAATCTTTATTGAAAGTAACTTTATAATTACTTTTCTTTAAAAAAGTCTTAAAACTTTTTGAAACTTTAAATTTATCTGTGTATAATATCATTCTAGGATCAGGACTCCACCACATCAAATTTTGATCAGATTCAAACCAAGGAAAAATACCTAACTTATAAGCTTCTAGAATTCTTAAAGGATTTAAATCTCCACCATAGGCTACGACACCATGTTTATCAGCATTACTGGGATGAGGAAAAATATAATCTTCTCCTAGTTGAAACATAATTTTTTAAAATGGAAGATCATCGGGTTCACTTGATGCATTATCAGAAATATTCAAGTCTTCCTTTGTTGGTAATGGTGGTAACTGAGATTCAAATTCATCTTCAACTTTTTCAATACGCCAACCTTGAATAGAATTAAAATATTTTACCTCACCTTTATCATTAGTCCATTCTCTTCCCCTAAGATTAATATCTATTTTTACAAAATCTCCAATGTTATATGCATCTAAAAGATCTGTTCGATCCTGAATAAATTCTACTAGAATATTTTGAGGATATTGTTCTTGAGTTGTTAATACTATTTCTCTTTTTCTGAAACCATTTGATCCATATTCTTTTGTTTCATTAATTAATTTTACTTTTCCTGAAATATTCATAATTATATATTGTTTTTTATTTTGTTTGATAAATCTTCAAAATCTTGTTTTTTTAAGTCTAAGGAATTTGAAAAATTCATGTCATTCATTGAGTTAATTGGAATAAGGTGAATATGAACATGAGGAACTTCTAAACCAACCACAGCCATACCAATTCTTTCACAATCAACAGTTTTTTCAATTCCTAAAGCAACTTTTCGAGAAAAATTCATTAACAAATCATATTCATCCGAGCTTAAATCAAATATATAGTCTATTTGTTTTTTTAAAACACAAAGAGTATGTCCATATGCATTTGGATTTATATCCAAAAAGGCTAAGCAATTATCATCTTCATGAACTCTATAGCTTGGAATTTCACCTTTGATTATTTTAGTAAAGATAGTTTCCAATGAATATTACCTTGATATTGAAAGTATTTCAAATTGAATTTTACCGCTAGGAACTGAAATTTCGGCAATTTCACCCTTTGATTTTCCTAAAAGGCCTTTTCCTATTGGTGAATTAACAGATATTTTACCCTCTTTTAAGTTTGCCTCACTTTCTGCAACTAACTGGTACTCCAATTCCATATTATTTGCAGTGTTTTTTATTTTCACCTTTGACAAAATTAAAACCTTAGAGCTATCTAACTGAGATTCATCAATTAACCTTGCATTTGCTAAAGTTTCTTCCATTTTTGAAATTTTAAGCTCTAATAAACCTTGAGCTTCTTTAGCTGCATCGTATTCAGCATTTTCACTTAAATCACCTTTATCTCTAGCTTCAGCAATAGCTCTAGAAGCTAAAGGTCTTTCAACATCTTTAAGTTGATTTAGTTCAGCTCTTAACTTTTGCAATCCTTCTTTTGTATAATACGAAATACTCATTTTTATTTAAAAAAAAAACCCTGCTTGAGGGATTAATCAAATATATATAAATTTCCTTAAATTATACATTTTGACTAATTTTCAAACATGGTAAATACTATAAGATTAATTATTCTAACCTTAATCATATTATCATGTGAAAAAAGTAATGATAATGAAAACCCATTTATACCTGATTTAAGATTTGAAAAAATCATAAATATAAATCTACCTTCCTATAATGATTTGAAATATAATGGTGGTTCTTACTATATCAATGGTTTAGGAGTTAAAGGTGTAATTCTTTTTAATCTTAATGATAATATTATTGCTTGGGAAGCGAGTTGTCCTAATGAAAAACCCTCAGATTGTAGTACGATGGAGATTAAAGGACTTCAAGCAGAATGTAAATGTAACTCTAATCTTTTCAGCTTAGCAAATGGACAACCATTAAAAATAAATACAAATAATTCTTTTCCTATGGTAGCTTATTTTACTGAGAAAAGCGGAAATTCAATAAGAATCTATAATTAACTCCACAAAATCATTTTTAGTAAATCAACAATTTTAAAATTTATTGGGATATTTTAGTAATCCTTGTATATTTGCACACGCATTAAGAATATGAATGCAATAGTAGAAATTTCAGGAAAACAATTTAAGGTTGAAAAAGACTCAAAATTCTTTGTGCATAGAGTGCAAGGTAAAGAAGGTGAAAAAATCACTTTTGATAATGTTCTTATGCTTGACAATGGATCCGAGATCACAGTCGGCAATCCTAATGTAAAAGGCGCATCAGTTCAAGCTAAAATTTTAAAACACTTAAAGGACGATAAAGTTATTGTATTTAAAAAGAAAAGAAGAAAAGGATACAGAGTAAAAAATGGACATAGACAAGCTATTACTGAAATCCTAATAGAAAAGGTTAATGAAAAAACTACAGCAAAAAAAACTGAAAATAAGGAAGTTAAAAAAGCTGAATTAAAAAAACCTGCTGTAAAGAAAGCACCGGCTAAAAAAACAGCTATTGCTAATAAAAAAACAGCTAAATCATCTAAAAAATAAAATAAAATGGCTCATAAAAAAGGTGTAGGTAGTTCTAAAAATGGAAGAGAATCAGAATCGAAACGACTTGGAGTTAAAATCTTTGGTGGTCAATCTGCAATTGCCGGTAACATTATTGTTAGACAAAGAGGAACAAAACACAAACCTGGTGATAATGTATATCTTGGAAAAGATCATACTCTTCATGCTAAGGTTGATGGTATAGTTAAATTCACAAAAAAGAAGGATAACAAATCTTACGTTTCAATAGAACCAACTTCCTAATTTTTCAAAACATTATATCTTTAGAGGACTAATGCCTCTTTCCTATTCATATACTGATGAAAGCTTTACCCATTTAATATGGGAAATCAACGAAGATGAAAAATTCTTTTTATCTAAGTTTTCTCTTACTTATAAAGAACTAGAGATAATAAAATCTAAAAAAACTAGTGTAAAAAAAATTGAGTTTCTTTCTGTAAGATATCTATTAAGATTACTCAAAATCAACCCCAATGATCTCACCTATGCTAAAGATGGAGCTCCACAATTAAAAACAGGAAATAATATTTCTATTAGCCATTGTGCAGGTTATTCAACCGTACTAATTTCAGAAAAAAAATGTGGTATTGATATTGAAACCTACAGAAATAATATTTTAAATATCAAAGATAAGTTCTTAAATGACAAAGATGTTAAACAAATTGATTCTTCATCAGTTAATGATTTGATTTTGATTTGGTGTCTAAAAGAATCTGTATATAAAGCTGAAAAAACTCCTGGTTTAAATTTTAAGAACGAAATATTTGTTGAATCAATCAATAAAGAAGAAAAAAATGCAAAAACTTTGGTTCAAAAATTCAACTACAATAAATTATTCACATGCAATTTATTATTTGATCCAAACTATATTTGTACAATAGTCTTTTCAAATGATTGATTTTTTAAAAGAACTTTTTAACCAATATTCTCAATATGATACACTTGATATCTACTTTGAAGTAATTGCCGTAATTTTTGGATTTCTAAGTGTTTGGTACTCAAAAAACAATAACATATTAGTTTTTCCAACAGGCATGATCAGTACTTCAATTTTTGTTTATTTATTATTTAAGTGGTCACTACTAGGTGATATGATGATTAATGCTTATTATTTTATAATGAGTATTTATGGTTGGTTTTATTGGTCTAGAGGAAATAATGAGAAACCAGCACCTATTTCAATTATAAATACATATGATAAAAAAATTATTGCCATACTCCTTTTATCATCATCGATTTTTGTTTCTCTTGTTTATACTTTTTTTGAAAAGTGGGATTCTTTTGTTTCATATGTAGATATATTAACCACTGCTGTGTTCTTTGCTGCAATGTGGTTAATGGCAAAAAGAAAAGTTCAAAGTTGGAATTTTTGGATTTTTGCAAATATTATATCAATCCCACTATATGCGTACAAAGGTCTTGCATTTACTAGCTTACAATATTTTATATTTACACTAATAGCAATTGCAGGTTACTACAAATGGAAAAATATTTACAACAAACAAAATCTAACTGTGTAAGGGTTGTTCTGTTTGGACCTGAATCTACCGGAAAATCTACTTTGGCCAAAGAATTAGCTAGTCATTTCAAAACAGATTTTGTTGAAGAATATGCTAGAGAATATCTTCAAAAAAAATATGAATTAAATGGATCTATTTGTAAAATCGATGATATGCTTCCCATTGCAAAAGGACAAATGAATTTGGAAAATAAAGCTTCGATTAAAAATTCTATTATTTTCTGTGATACAGACTTGTTAACAACAAAAGTATACTCAGATATATATTTTAACCATTGTGATCCTCTTTTAAAAAAATACGCTTTATTAAACCACTATGATTTGTACTTATTAATGAATATTGATGTACCATGGGTCAAAGATGATTTGAGAGATAAACCAAATGAAAGAAAAGAAATGTTTAACTCTTTCATGAATGCTTTAATTGAAAATGATAAAAAATTTGAATTAATCAGTGGAAATTTTGATGAAAGGAAACAAAAAGCTATTAAATCAATAGAAAATTTACTTAATTTTACTTAAACATAGGGGTGCTACGGCTGAGATTATACCCATTGAACCTGGTAGAGTAATTTTTACAAGGAATAAATGAAACTCACTTTAGAATCCCGTTAATTTAATTTACTTATGAAAAAATTAATTTTAACGGTATTTTTATTTTCAAACCTGATAATATCTCAGGAGAGAGTAATTGATACTATTCAATCATTAGAACAAAACTTAGATGAAGTAATTGTTGAGGCAATTAGAATTGATAAATCCTCACCTTTCAGCTTTTCAAACGTGGATAAAAAAGATCTTGAATTAAAAAATCTAGGTCAGGATCTTCCTATTTTATTGAATTTTTCTCCATCTGTTGTAACAACATCTGATGCAGGAGCTGGAATTGGTTATACAGGAATTAGAATTCGTGGTGTTAGTCCTCAATCAACCAACATAACTATTAATGGTATTCCTTACAATGATCCTGAATCCTTAGGGACTTTTTGGGTTAATTTACCTGATTTTACATCATCAGTTGAAAGTTTACAAATTCAAAGAGGAGTTGGAACATCAACAAATGGATCAGGTGCATTTGGTGCAAGTATTAATATATTAACAGATAAAATTTCTCAATTTGCCAATACTGAAATTTCTAATTCATTTGGTAGTTATAACACTTTAAAGCATACCGTAAAACTAAGCACAGGCATAATCAATGATCATTTCGAAATATCAGGAAGATTTTCAAAAATTGATTCAGATGGGTATATTGACAGGGCTTATTCTGATTTAAAATCCTACTTTATTCAAGCAAATTATTTTGATGAGAATACTCTAATTAAGGCAATAACATTCGGAGGTCATGAAAAGACATATCAATCTTGGAGTGGGATAACTAAAGAACAAATGATTGAAAACCGAAGACAAAATCCATACACGTATGAAAATGAAATAGACAATTACAAACAAGATCATTTTCAATTGCACTGGAGTGAACAAATAAACAATGTGCTATCAACCAATCTTAGTTTAAACTTTACTGATGGAAGAGGTTATTTTGAGCAGTATCGAGATGATGATTCTGTTGAAACTTATTCCGGAATTGTCAAATCAGATTTAGATGAAAATGGTAATGAAATTGGTACTACTGACCTCATTAGAAGAAGATGGTTAGACAATGATTTTTATGTATTGAATGCATCTTTAAATTATAACTATAAGAATTTGAACTTGATATTCAGTGGATCATACAGCAATTATATTGGAGATCATTTTGGTGAAGTTATATGGGCTAGAAATTTTGATAAGAACTATTCTATAAGAGATAGATATTATGATGGGAATGGTAAAAAAAATGATTTAAGTTTCTTTACAAAAGTGTCGTATAAGCTAAATGATATTTTAATCTATGGGGATTTACAACTTAGAAAAATTAATTATAAAACCTCAGGAATAACATCTGATTTAAATAATTTAAAACTAAATAAAAAATATAATTTTTTTAATCCTAAGATTGGAATTACACACAATTTAAATTTAAATTCTCTTGTATATTTTTCATACTCAAGAGCAAACCGCGAACCAAGTAGAAGTGATTACGAAAATAACCCTGACATCAAACCCGAAAAATTAAATGATTTAGAATTTGGGTATAGACTTAACTCTGAAAAATTGAAGCTTAATTTAAATGCATATTACATGCTATATAACGAACAGCTTGTTTTAACAGGGGCAATTGATGATGTTGGAGCTCCGATAAGGTCTAATAGCGGAAGTAGTTACAGAGTTGGTATTGAATCAGAAATAAACTTAGAATTAACAAAAAAACTTGATATTTCTTCAAATTTAACTTTAAGTTCAAATAAGAATAAAGAAGTAATTTTTAATTATAATGGTGCTTTAACTAATTTTGGTAAAACCAATTTATCATACTCCCCAAACTTTATAACAAGTAATACAATTAATTATAAGTTTTCAGAAAAATTTAGCATAAGGGCTCTTTCAAAATATGTTGGAAAACAATTTATGGGTAATATAGATGCAGGAAATTCAATACTTGATAGTTACTTTATAAATGATTTAAATTTTAATTTAAGAATAACACCAAAACGTATTTTTAGTGAAATTATTGTGAGTGGATTGATTAATAACGTATTTGATAATGAATATGTATCCAATGGATATTATTACACATACGATGACAATTGGAGTGAACCTGGTAAGGTTATAACACTTGACGGAGCAGGTTATTACCCTCAAGCTACAAGAAATTTCTTAATAGGCGTTTCAATGAAATTCTAATTTTAAATTTATTTGTATTAAATTCGCAGTGTGAAAAATATAATTAGCTTATTATTTAGCTTTTTAATTCTTTATCCAAGCATACTAAGCTTAGAACATACCTTTTTTCACGAACATTCTAATTACACAATTGATAGTGTTAGTTTTCAAGAACCTGATCTTGAATGTTTAATATGTGAGTATATTACAAATAATCTTAACGATTACTCATTTTCTGAGGAGTCAGTTACAATAACTGACTACTTAAAGAAAGACATATTTAATACAATTAAAGTATCTTCTAAGGTTCAATTTTTATCTTATAAAAAAAATAGAGCCCCACCCCATTTTATTTAGTCAACGACCAAATAAAAAA
>CEPJ01117661.1_pt1 | contig 19565 bp, 19 predicted proteins | sample 530561 | NCBI WGS metagenome assembly CEPJ01 (sample SAMEA2620404, study PRJEB7988) | marine metagenome | biome: marine biome (ENVO:00000447); feature: surface water layer (ENVO:00002042); material: "saline water (ENVO:00002010), including plankton (ENVO:xxxxxxxx)" | depth 5 m
CAGCCAACGTGTCGATATTGGGTGTGCGGATATAGGGGTGCCCAAAGCTACCTAGGTCTCCGTAACCAAGGTCGTCAGCGAAGAAGATCACGATGTTGGGCGACGTTGCAGATAATGTGGAGCTCACCCGGTTGTCAGCTGATGCCGACATCGCCGCTAGCAACACCATCAGCCAGCTTGCCTGACCTATTCGCCAAGGCATCCATCGGCGGGATTCACCCATCGCTCTCCCCTGCTCAACCCTAAGCCGTTGAGCATGCCACGAGCACGTAGCGAAGTCAGGACACGAAGCCACCAAGCTCTGCTGACAGAGCGTCCACCAAACTCTTGAAAGCCCCAGCCATAATGACAAATTCAGCATCATGTTTGGCCAGTGGATCCTCGTCGGGCACCTGATCCATGCCGTCCTGACCCAGCAGGCGCACCTTTCGCAGCACGAGATCTTGGTCGACAACCAAGCCGCAGACCTGATCGAAGATTAGTCCAAGTCGATCAACTTTCAGACCATCGGTAACATGCCTGCGAATGGATGAATCACCAAGATCAAAGTCCAGCCAATTCACCGACGCGCGAGTATCTGAAGGATCGCGCATGCGACATTCCCGACCCATGCGAAAGCGCTCACTGGAAGAGCCCATAAACAATCGCTTCATTAATTCATCAGCAGGTGTCTTAAAGGCAACCGGCGCATATTGAAACGAGACCATGGCGCGCTTCAGCGCGTTCATAAAATAATCTGCTGCACTCTCCGAGGCACTACCAACAACGAGGATGTTGTCGGCGGGCAGCATGACCGCCTGCAGACGATCGGATCTCAGCAACGCTTGAGGCAACAATTCGGAATAGACCTCGTCTTTTAGATCGCGTTTTTCCGAGCGGTTGGGTTCCGTTTGCGTGCGATTCTTAAAGGCATCAATGCGCACTGCTAATGCTTCCTGCACTGCAGCAAGCGGCAGCACGCGTGTTTGAATGCGTAGCTGCAGCAAATCCGCCCCGTTTACCCGACGTACAAGCAGGTCACCAGCACCATTCACCGGCGGCTCAAACCCGCCGCTGCGCTCACTGTAGGCACCGCAGGGCTTGAAGGCGGCATTTTCAAGCACTCCAGACAGGGCCTCTTCAGAGCTAGGCCATTGACTGAAGATGCGATAGAGACGGACGTTGCGGAAAAAGCGATTCACAAATTCTCCTAATAACTCGGGTTCATGCCATTGGCAGCCAGTCGCACTCAGCGAATGACAGTGTAAGAATGCGGCCCAGCAGAATACTTGAGCCGCTGTTTCGGCGTCCAAACATTTCGCTGCAGTCAGTCATTTAGGCGAAACAAACCCAAGGAAAAAGATGAAGGCCCTCTACTACCAACCCAGCTGCGGTATCGCTGGCGACATGCATATGGCGGCCTTGGTCAATCTGGGCGTACCCGAGGACTATCTTCTTGAGATGCTGCAGAAACTGCCGCTCCAGGGAGAGTTCGCCCTCACCTTCGAGCCGGCCAGCAAAATGGGCATTTCAGGTTTGCAGGCAAATGTGGACGTGGCTGACCAATCCGATCACCGGCATCACAGCACCATCGTTACCATGATCGAGGAAGCCGATCTACCAAGAGGCGTCACACACCGAGCACTGGAAATGTTCGCGCGTATCGCACGGGTCGAAGGCAAAATCCATAACATCGAGCCAAAAGACGTGCATTTCCACGAAGTCGGCGCCATGGACTCTATTGTCGACATCGTCGGTGCTGCTGCCGCGATCGAGTATTTGCAGCCGGACATCGTGCTCTGTGATGCGGTAGAAGTAGGCAGTGGTTTCGTCAACTGTGCCCATGGCCGACTGCCCGTACCCGCACCGGCCACCCAAGAGCTACTGCATGGTGTGCCCTGCCGCTACGGCACCGTCGACGGTGAAGCGACGACGCCGACAGGGGCGGCGATTTTGGCGGGTACGGTGGCGGAATTTTTGCCCAAGGGTGTCTTCACTCCCACGATAGTTGGCTACGGCGTAGGCCGCAAAGATTTCGCCATTCCCAATGTGTTGCGCGTAACGCTTGGCACTTACGAACCCGCGAAATCAGCGCCGCTTAGTCAGCGCTTTACCGACCTACAGACCGGTCACTACCAAATTGAAGCCAACATCGATGACATGTCGCCCGAAGCCTATGGCCCGCTCATGGACGCACTCTTCTCTGCCGGCGCAGTAGACGTTTTTACCCAGCCCATCTTGATGAAAAAGCAGCGCCCGGCCCAATGTCTCACCGCGCTATGCCACGAAACGGAACTTGAAGCCGTGACCGATACGCTGCTCAACGCTTCAACCAGTATCGGTCTACGCATTTTACCCTTCACAAAACGTGTACTGGCTAGGCGACAGCGCATCGTCACGACGCGACTAGGCGATGTTGCGGTGAAATTCACCCAGCAGCCAGATGGCCGAGAGCGTTTCAAAGTTGAACACGATGATATTGTTCGTCTCGCCGCAGAGCACACGCTGGACTATTTGACCGCCCAGCGCATGATCAATGAGGATGCCGCCCAAGCGTCAGGAAACAGAGCCTGACTCAAATAGCGCATCAATTTCGGTGTCGTTCATGCCTAGGCCCGCCAAAATCTCCCGAGAATTATCGCCGGGTACCGCCACCGGGCCAGGCATCTGCGGTGCCGTGCGCGAAAAACGCGGGGCGGGCGCCGCCTGAAGTACGCCGTTGGCCTCCACCAAGGTACCGCGTTCTTTGTTGTGCGGATGTTCCGCTGCCTCTTCCAGGGTGAGAATCGGCGCATAACAAATATCTGTGCCCAGCATGATGGCATCCCATTCATCGCGGGTTTTACTCGCCATTATGCCCGCCAGCTTTTCTTTCAGACCGGGCCAATCTTGGCGGCTCATCTGCCGCGGTAGATCGGGGTCATCAGCGAGGCCGGTCTTTTCAAGTAGCAGGGCGTAAAACTGCGGCTCGATGGAACCAATGGAGACGAATCTGCCGTCCTTGGTTTCGTAAGTACCATAAAAGTGCGCACCGCCATCGAGCAGGTTACTGCCGCGCTGATGATTCCACACCCCCTGCCCCATCAGCCCATAGATTGAGTTCATCAGCAGCGCCGAACCATCGGTCATGGCCGCATCGATGACCTGGCCCTTGCCGGATTGACCACGCTCATACAGCGCTGCCATGACACCAAAAGCCAGCATCATGCCACCGCCGCCAAAGTCACCGACCAAGTTCAGTGGTGGCGTCGGCTTAGCACCGGGTTCGCCGATACCGTGCAACACACCGGATAGCGAGATGTAATTGATGTCATGGCCCGCAGCACTAGCCATACAACCATACTGACCCCAGCCCGTCATGCGGCCATAGATCAAACCAGGATTTCTCTCCAGACAAACATCTGGCCCCAAACCAAGCCGCTCGGTCACCCCCGGGCGAAACCCTTCCAGCAGTACGTCGGCGCTCTCCACTAGCTTGAGCACGGTTTCGACACCAGCATCGCTCTTCAGGTCCACCGCAATACTCTTGCGGCCTCGGGCCAACACATCGTACTTGTTGGCGTCCTTGCCCTTTGCGGCCGAGCGATCAACCCGAATCAGCTCCGCGCCCATATCCGCCAGCATCATCCCGCAAAACGGCCCGGGACCAATGCCCTGAAGCTCTACCACTCGTAACCCTGCTAATGGCCCCATATTTCTCTCCTAAAATATCGATGCCGGATTGTAGTAGCGGGCTGGAATCGGCGCAAAGCAACGCAGCGAGCCAGATGCGAGCATCCGTCACATACTAGCAAGCGCTGGGCAGGCCCCGTATCATCGCTCGCCACCGCATCGGGAGAGGGATAGCAAAATGGTTGACCTTGATGAACTCAAGGGACGATTTCTGAACACAGAGTTCGCCAGTCGCGATCTACAGCTACAGGCCGAAAAGCTAGTCACCGCCGCTAAGGCGTCGGGTGAAAGCCGCGAGGAATTCATCGATCCCTCTGATGAGAACTTTCAGGCCACACCTGCCTATCTGTGCAGTATTTCATCCGGCCAGCACCTGCCCATCGACTTTCCGTCCCTAGGCGGTATTCCCATGGACGGCGGTAAGGCGGTAGAACGTTTTGCCCCGGTTAAACCAGATGTGCCCATGACGGTGAAAGCCCATCTGCACGATATTTACGACAAGAAAGGTCGATCCGGGCGCATGATCTTTATCGTCGTGCGCACCGAGCTTTTCGATGCCACGAACACTCACTTGGCTAACATCGATTCGAGACTAGTGGTTCGGGAGAAACCAGACTCATGAGCATTAATACGATCCATGACGTTGAATTCGGCGTCGAACTTCCGGTGTTTGAACCCGACACTTCTCTGGCCAATGTCGGTGCTTTCGCCCGTGCCGTCGGTTGGGGTGGGGCGCGTTTTGAAAGCCATGAAGGCGCGCGCGAAGAAGGTTTTCCCGGCGCCCTAGTGCCGGGGATTATGGGTATGGGTTTTCTTACCAGCGCCATTCACCAGTGGGCACCGTCCGGCCAGGTCGAGCATGTGGACACCGTGTTCCGTGCGCCAATGCTGGCCGACACACCGGCCATCATTAGCGCCGTGGTCACCGACATTGACGAAGACGAGGGTATTGTCGAACTGGATATGACAGTCAAAAACACCAAGGACGAAACCCGTGTCTTTGGAACTGCCAAGGTTAGGCTGCCTTTAAGCTAGCCGGTAATCTGCTATCGACAGCTCTGTGCCGACTTTGGCGACCTCGGAAGAAGTGCCAACACGCTCCGCCGACAAGGGCAGCTTCAGCAAACCCATACCAGACCAGTTACCACCGTCCTCAATCACACCGACCTGAACGGCCTCGTCCCAAAAAATTGGGCGGCGAAAGTAGATTGATGCATCAAAAAAACTGGGGCGACGGTCTTGCCACATCTGTGCAGTGAGATAATGCACACCCATGCCGCCGCCAATCAGCGGTGCACGAAAACCTGCTCGCTCCGCGGCTTCTTGCTCGTAGTGAATGCTATTGCCCTCAACGCTATAGGACTTTACGCGGTCAGGAGTGAGTTGATACGTATCGTGCAACACCAATGCCGCAACGTCACCAACCACTGGCTGGGGCTTGTCTCCGGCACCACTCTTTGATTGTGCCTGGGCCTGGGGGCGCAGGGAGGTGCGCGGGCAGCTGATCACCCGCTCACCCGTTAGATCCTCAAACCACACATCGGTTTCTACGCGCTGGCCACGTGGCACTGCCGTGACGCTTTTGATTTCGCCCTTGACCGTTAGGGTTTCACCGAGTCTGGCTGGACGATGCACCACCAGCCTCTGCAGCATGTTGATGTTGCCTTCGGCGCTAATACCGCTGTCGATTCCCGCATGAATGGCCAGGCCTATAAAGAAAGCGGGATCTACCTCTTCGCCAAATATCGCGGGATCAATGCCGCAGGCAGTCAGCCGTTCGGCTTGGGTCTGAGCCGACACATCCAAACTTCGAGATTGATATTGGAACCCGGCGACGGGTATGTGCCACTGCATCATAGATCCCCGCGTCGGTCGGTTAGCGGAACATATGCGTACCACCGCAGACTGTCAGCGCCTGTCCGGTAACATAAGCGCTGGCGTCGGATGCAACAAAAACCGCGATCCCCTTAAAATCTTCTGCCTCTCCGAATCGTCGTAGCGGCGTTTGTTCGGTTACCCGCTTAGCGGCTTCTGGGTTGTCCCACAATGCCTTGGCAAAGTCAGTGCGAATCAAGCCAGGGCATAGCGCGTTAACGCGCACACCCTCCGGCCCCCACTCCATGGCGAGGTTTCGCACCAGCGCTATATCCGCCATCTTCGAAATGTTGTAGGTACCTAGAGTATCCGATGGGCCGAAGGCACCCACACTGGCGGTGATCATGATCGCCCCGCGCTTCTTCGCCAGCATGTCTGGGGCCACCATTTGACACAGCCAGTGATTAGAACGCAGATTGGAGTTCATGGTCTTGTCGAAGGCCTCGTCAGGGATTTCCGACATTGGGCCGTAGAATGGATTCACGCCTGCGTTGGCGATGAGCGTATCTATAGGGCCAAGACGTGAGCGCGTTTCGTCCACTAAATTCTGCAGCTGGTCTTTGTAGCCAATGTTGCAAGCGATCGCGATGGCTCGCTCGGCGCCTACTGCAGCGTTAATTTCTGCAGCAGTCTCTTCACAGGCATCTTGCTTACGGCTCGAGATCACCACTTGACTGCCATGCTCAGCCAGGGCCAGGGCCATCGCCTTACCCATGCCCTTTGAGGCACCGGTAATCAGGGCAATTTGCCCGCTCAAATCAAAAAGTTGCGTCGAAACCGCCATATTAACTCCCCTATTCGCGCTATCGGTAAAAAGCGCTTACTGCGTTTTAGTTGTTGGATTTCCAGTATAAATCACATCGTTGGCGACTTCGCTCAATTCTGTCTTGCCACAAAATGCCATGGTCAAATCAAGCTCTTTTTCGATGATCTCAAGGCATTGAGTAACCCCCGCCTTGCCCAGGGCCCCTAATCCATTCAGGAACGCCTTGCCAATGAGTGTTCCATCCGCGCCAAGTGCCTTCGCCTTAAATACGTCCTGCCCAGAACGAATACCGCCGTCCAGCCATACCTCGCAAGCATCCCCAACCTCGGCGACGATACCTGGCAGCACCTCGACGCTGGCGGGGGCACCGTCGAGCTGTCGGCCACCGTGGTTTGAAACGATGATGGCATCCGCACCTAGGCTAGCGGCGATTGCAGCGTCTTCAGCGTCCATAAGTCCCTTCAAAATAAGCTTGCCACCCCACTGCTCCTTCACCCAGGCGACATCGTCCCAGCTCAAAGCAGGGTCAAGTTGTTTTGCTGACCACTCAGAAAGCGACGTAAGATTCTCTACCCCCTTCGCGTGACCGATAATGTTCCCGAATGTATGACGCCTAGTAGCCAGCATACCCGCGCACCATCGTGGCTTGGATGCCATGTTGATGAGGTTTTTCAGGGTAAGTTTTGGCGGCGCAGTCATCTGGTTTTTAATGTCTTTATGACGCTGACCAATAATTTGCAGGTCAAGGGTGAGAACCAAGGCACTGCAGCCAGCGGTCTTGGCTCGGGCAATCAAGTCAGCAATAAATTCGCGATCCCTCATCACATAGAGCTGGAACCAAAAAGGCTTGCGCGTCTGTGCCGCCACATCTTCGATGGAACAAATGCTCATGGTAGACAGTGTGAACGGCACGCCAAACTCCTCGGCAGCCTGGGCCGCAAGAATTTCGCCGTTGGCATGCTGCATGCCCGTAAGACCCGTTGGCGCGAGGGCCACCGGCATGCGCTGTGTCTCTCCGAGCATGGTGCCGACGATCCTACGCGTGCTTATATCCTTCGCCACGCGCTGACGCAGCCTGATCTCATCGAAGGCATCTTTGTTGCGCCGAAACGTCGTTTCTGTCCAAGAACCCGACTCTGCATAGTCGTAGAACATTTTCGGCACTCGGCGCTGGTGCAGTCGGCGCAAATCTTCAACGCTGGTCATAATCGTCACGATAACTCCGTTCAATTACCCATCTCTTGCCCCATGGTAGCATCGGAGTATCAAGCTTGAGGGGGGAAGTTATGACGCTTGTATTCAGCGATGATCAAGAGCAGTTCCGAGAGAGTATTCAACGCTTTTTAACCGACCAAATGCCCACTACCAAGGTTCGCCAACTGATGGCAAAGGATCACGGTATTGACGAGGCTGTCTGGCAGCAGGCCAGTCAGCAGCTTGCACTCACCGGCATCCATGTACCCGAAGCTCTCGGCGGCGCTGGATTTGGCGCGGTAGAACTCAGTATTGCCTTAGAAGAAATGGGTAAAGTGCTCTTCTGCGGGCCTTTTTTCAGCAGCGCCGTGCTATCGACCTACGCACTGATGCTGTGCGGCAATGAAGATCAACAAGAACAGTGGCTTAGCAATATCGCCAGCGGCGAACAGCGCAGCTGCCTTGCAATCACTGAACGCTCAGGACTTTGGCAACACAGCGATATTGCAACAACTGCCTCCGCCCAGGCCTCAGGTGATATATTGCTCAACGGTGAAAAACGTTTCGTCATCGATGGTCAAAGCGCCGACCTTTTCATCGTCGCTGCCCAATCCGAGACGGGCATCGATCTCTTCATGGTCGATGGCCTTGCCCAAGGCATCACCGTGCAGGCACTCGATACCATGGATCCCACCCGCAAAATGGCGCACATTCACTTTGTCGATGTGCCTGCCCTGCCGCTGACAGGCGCCCCGATTTACTGGCTGGACATCTTGCTCAACATCGCTTGCGTAACACTTTCCGCGGAGATGATTGGCGGCGCTCAGCGCCTGCTCGATTCCGCCGTGGACTACACCCAACTACGATATCAATTTGGTCGCAGTATCGCTTCCTTTCAGGCCATCAAGCATCGGCTCGCAGACCTGCTGATGGAGGTGGAACTGGCACGCAGCGCGGCATATCAGGCCATAGAAACGCTTGCAGATTGCTCGAACCTGCAAAACCTGACCCAGACACAACAGCGCCGTCTCACAGAGCACGCCAGCCTTGCCAAGGCCGCAGTCAGCGATACCTATTTGCAGGCAGCACTGGAAACCATTCAATTGCATGGCGGCATTGGCTTTACCTGGGAAAACAATACACACCTATGGTTTAAGCGCGCCAAAAGCAGCGAAGTGCTCTTTGGCACGCCGGCGGAACATCGCGAGCGTATGTTGGTCGCCGTTGAAGCAGAGTTGCATGCACAGGAGGACGCGGCATGAGTTTGCATAGCGAAGTAACTCAATGGCTATGCGAGCACTGGGATCCAAATATGGACCTATTGTCCTGGCGCTCACTGGTCGCAGACTCCGGCTGGGGCGCACCAAGCTGGCCATCCGACTACTACGGCAAGGATATGAGCCCGCAAGAAGCCAGCGTTGTCGAACGCGCCTTTACGGATTTCGGCGCAGTTGGCGCGGCCCAGAGCGGCGTGCGTATGTTGGCAGCAGTAACCTTGCTGGCCCACGGCTCCCACGAGCAAAAACAAAAGTACCTACGCGGCATTCTCACGGGCGAAGATCAATGGTGTCAGCTGTTCAGCGAGCCAGGCAGCGGCTCCGATTTGGCCGGCGCAACCACCCGGGCCGACCTGCGCGGCGATGAGTGGATTGTGAACGGTCAAAAGGTTTGGAACACCAGCGCCCACCATGCGCAGTACGGGTTGCTACTTGCCCGTACGGATTGGGATGTGCCAAAGCATCAGGGGCTAAGCTATTTCATCATTAATATGAGGCAGCCTGGCGTCGAGGTGCGACAGCTGGCGCAGATGAATGGTCACGCCTCTTTTAACGAGGTCTTTATGACCGACGCCGTCGTGCAGCGCGAGGACTTAGTGGGTCTCGTTGGCGGCGGCTGGCAGTGCGCTATGACCACTCTTGCCAATGAGCGGCGCTCCTTCGACCGCGCCCGAGACGTGGCAGGTCGCAAAGAGCGCAAAGGCAAAATCTTTAACGACCTTGAAGAAGAATTTGCCATCGCCAATGCGCCCTACACCTGGTATCCCCAGCGAGCAGGTCGCGTGGATCTGATCCTGCAGCGAGCGACAGAAACCGGCGCAATCAAAGACGCAACCCAACGCCAGGATATTGCCCGCCTACATATTTTGGCGGAATGCGCCAAGTGGATGGGCGAACGTGCCAAAGCTGCCGCAAAGGCCGGCAAGCCCCAGGGTCCCGAGGGATCACTGGGCAAACTTGCTGCTAGCAATGTCGCTCGCCTGGCAGCGCGGGTACATACGTCCATAAGCGGCAACGACACCCTGCTCACCGGCCCAAACAGCCCAATGGACGGTGTGATTGCCGAGATATTGGTGTCGACGCCGGCAATATCCATTGCAGGCGGTACTGATGAGATTCAAAAGAACATTATTGCCGAACGTGTAATGGGCCTGCCCAAGGAACCACGCTTCGATAGCGGCCCCTTTCGCAATGTGCGGCGCAATACCAGCGAGCAAGGAGTTAAGGACTGATGGCGGACTCTTCTAACCCTTCGCCAACCAAGCCCCTACAAGGTATCAAGGTCATCGAAGTCGGGCAGCTATTGGCCGGCCCCTTTGCAGGCACCCTCCTTGCCTACTTCGGTGCCGAAGTCATCAAAGTTGAACCCCCGGGGGACGGGGATCCGATACGCGGATGGCGCCTGCTCGATAACCAGGGCACCAGCTATTGGTGGCGCAGCCTTGGACGCAACAAAAAGTCGCTAACGTTGAATCTGCGCGATCAGCAAGGACGCGCGCTGCTGGGCAAGCTGCTCGACGACGCCGACGTACTGATCGAGAACTTTAAGCCGGGCACCATGGAAAAATGGGGGTTGGGGCCCGAAGAGGTGAAGCAAACAAACCCTGACCTTATCTACACCCGTATTTCTGGTTACGGCCAGACCGGGCCATACAGTCACAAGCCCGGCTATGCCTCGGTTACCGAAGCCTATTCGGGGTTTCGCTACATCAACGGCTTCGAGGGCAATGTGCCAGCGCGTCCGAACTTAAGCCTGGGCGACAGCGTCGCAGGCCTGCATGCTGCCATGGGTATCTTGCTAGCCCTGCTGGCGCGCAAAAACCACGGCGACACCAACGGACAGGTGGTAGACGTCGCGCTGTATGAATCGATGTTCAATCTGATGGAGGGCATCGTCCCGGAGTATTCTGGCGCTGGGGAAGTGCGTGAGCCTGCGGGCTCAACCATTACCGGCATCGTACCTACCAACACCTACCTATGCAGTGACGGCAAGCATGTCGTCATCGGCGGCAACGGCGACTCGATCTATGTGCGGTTGATGACCGCCATTGGCCGCGCGGATTTAGCCAATGATCCGCGCATGGCTGGCAACCCCGGCAGGGTCAAACATCAGCAACTCATCGACGGCGCCATTGCCGCGTGGACCGACACCCTAACCAGTGCAGAAGTCATTCAAACGATGGAGGCAGCAGACGTGCCCGTGGGTGCAATTTTCAGTATTGCCGATGCCTTTGACGACCCACACTATCTGGCCCGCGGAATGTTTGAACAGGTCGATGTACCCAATTTGGCCATGCCGCTGTCTATTCCCGCCATCTTGCCAAAGCTCACAGGCACACCGGGCGGTACCGATTGGCCGGGAGGCGAGGTTGGCAGTCATACCGACGAGCTGTTACAAAAACTGGGACTGGATCAAGACGCCATTGCGAACTGCAAAGAGCGTGGCATCGTATAAGCAAGGGGGAATATATGAGCGAACATATCAACACCGGAACCGATGAATTGCTGTGCAATATTGATCAGCGCGTCGCCACCGTAACCCTGAATCGGCCAGAAAAGCGCAATGCGCTGTCGGACAATCTCACGCCGGCGCTACGCCAGACCCTGCTAGATCTGGAAACCCGCAACGATGTGGGGTGCATCGTCATTACCGGTGCCGGCAATGCGTTTTGCGCCGGTGGCGATATTGGCGGCATGGGAGGCAACAAGTCATCGAGTGAAGGACAGACCACTGCCCCGCCGCCCACCATGCAAAATCGAGTACGCACGCTGATTCACAAGCAAGAAACACTGACCCTGCGCCTGTTTGATCACAGCAAACCTACCATTGCCGCACTTCCGGGTGTGGCCGCAGGTGCTGGTCTGTGCATCGCCCTGGCCTGCGACATTCGTATCGGCGCAGCCTCAAGCTTCATCACCACCGCCTATCGCAACATCGGTTTTTCTGGTGACTACGGCGGTACGTGGATGCTCAACCAATTGGTCGGTCCCGCCAAGGCCAAGGAGCTATTCTTTACGGGTCGCCGTGTACGGGCCGACGAGGCCCTGGCCCTGGGAATTTACAATCAAGTGGTCGAAGACGACGCTTTTCCTGACGCGGTCACCACCATGGCTGAACAAATCGCCGCAGGTCCGCCCATCGCCTTGGGCTTTATGAAAGAAAATATCAATCGGGCGATCGAGGGCTCGTTACGAGAGAATCTGGCCCGTGAAGCAGATTGTCTGAATCGCTGCGCCGCCACGGATGATCACAAGGAAGCCGTTGCAGCCTTCATGGCAAAGCGGCCGCCGGTATTTCACGGCAAATAAACGCCAACAGGGAGACCTCTAATGCCAACTTGGCAAAACTGGTCTGGTCGCTTAAGCAGCAAACCAGAACAACTGAGTTTCATCTATACCGAGGAACAAGCTGCAGCGCTAGCCCTGGCCTGCACAAAGGTGGGCCAATCTTTGCGCGCAGTTGGCTCGGGTCACTCTCATAAAGAACTTGTTGTAGACGGCGATGTTATTGCCGACTTACAGGCGCTGTCTGGTGTCATCTCGGTGGACACTCAAAACAAAACGGCATGGGTCCGCGGCGGCACCAAGATCTACGCCCTGGGTGCAGCCCTGCATCGCCATGGCATGGCCCTGCCCAATCAGGGTGATATCGACCAGCAGAGCATCACCGGCGCCACCGCTACAGGCACCCATGGTACCGGCGCTAGCCTACAAAATCTTAGCAGTCGGGTCGTTGGCGCGCGCATCTCGCTGGCTAGCGGTGAGATCGTCGAATGCTCGCCAACCCAGAACGCTGAGCTTTGGCAGGCAAGCCGCCTGCATCTGGGCGCCTTTGGGCTTGTGGTCGCCGTGCAGCTGCAATGCGTAGCGTCTTACCGTCTACAGGAGCAAATTCAAAAATTGCCGCTTAGTGAGGCCCTAAACGATCTTGATACCTTGGTGGCCAACAATCGTCACTGCGAATTTTTTTGGTACCCGCAATCTGATACCGCCAACCTCAAAACCATAAATCCCACCGACACCCCTGCCGAATACCCATTGGCAGGAGAAGGCGAGCGCTGCGGTTGGAGCTATGAGGTACTACCCAACCATCGTCCTCACCTGCACACAGAAATGGAGTACAGCGTTCCTGCCAGTCAAGGTCCTGCGTGCATGAGGGCCATTCAGTCCCTGCTGAACAGCACTTTTACCGATGTACGCTGGCCGGTGGAATATCGAACCTTGGCCGCGGACGATGTATGGCTGTCGACAGCTTACGAGCGCGACACCGTCACTATCTCGGTGCATCAAGACGTTAATCTGCCCGACGGTGATTACTACCGCGCCTGCGAGGAAATCTTTGTGGACTTCGACGGTCGACCACACTGGGGAAAGGCCAACTACCTGAGTGGCGAGCAACTGGCGAGGCAGCACACCAAGTGGGATGACTGGTGGCGAGTGCGAGACAGCGTGGACCCCCAGGGCACGTTTTTAAATCCCTACATGCGCAGCATACGACCCTAGGAACCAGGCCATGCATCCGTCTTATACCTCCAAATTCCCGGAGCTAGGTTTCTACGGACTGCCCGGCCATAGCCGCACACCGCGGGACATCCTGAAACAGGCCAAGGATGCGGAAGCCCTCGGCATTGGCAACATAATGATTTCCGAGCGGGCAGACTACAAAGAGATCTCTGCACTGTGCGGTGCGGTGGCGGCAGTGACCGAGAACATTTACATCGGCACCTCGGGCACCAACCTTAATACGCGCCATCCGGTCATTACGGCGTCCATGGGCTCCACTTTGAATAGCCTGTCGGAGGGACGCTTTGCCCTTGGCCTTGCCAAGGGTGTTGGTCTGCGCTGGAAGGCCATGAACGTCGACTTCCCCACCTTTGAGCGAGAAGCCGAGTTTGTTCAGCTGATGCGCAAGCTTTGGCGAGGCGAACGCGAGCTGGGGCATCAAAGCGCCCTGGGCCAATACTCCGCCCTGCAGTTGGCCGACTACGTAAGCGAGGATATCCCAGTGCTATACGTGGGCTTTGGCCCCAAAAGTCTGCAGCAAGCCGGCAAGGTCTATGATGGGGCACATCTGCATACCTTTATGAGTGACCAAGCTCTAAGCGAGGCGGTCGCGCATTTTCGCGCAGGCGAGGCCGAGAGCCATCGTACCGGCGGCAAGTTGTGGTCAGTCTTCGCCACAGCCTGCGATGTGAGCGAAGAACGCTACCTCAAACTGATTGTGGCTAGGCTTGCTACTTACCTACAAATACCCCGCTACGGCGAGGCCTTGGTGAACGTCAACGGCTGGGACATGGACACGCTCAAATCCTTTCGCAGCGCCCCGATCGTGGCTGGCATGACCGGAGCCATCGACAGCGTTGCAAGCTATGCCGAACTCGCCGAGATTGAGAAGCTGATCCCAAAAGAGTGGCGACCTGCTGCGGTTGGGGACGCCAAAGCATGTGCTCAGCGCTGGCTGGATCAATTCAATGCAGGCGCTGACGGCATTATCATTCATGCCAGTACGCCAGAGGAATTCGCGCCGGTGCTTGACGAGTACGAACGGATCAGACCTGCCGAGTTATTTGTGCAGCGGACTAATCGTCCAGGCTAGCGCTCACCTGTAATTTTGGGCAGCAGTTCAGAGGCCTGGGTTACCCAACGCGCAAATCCGGACGCCTCGAACTCTGATTCGCAGCCATAGCCATATAGCGCACCAATAAAATCCATACTGTTATTTTTCGCCCCAACCGCATCGTGACTGCGATCCCCAATCATGAGTGCGCGCTGCGGGCTGACACCTGTTTCGGCTAAGGCGTATCGAAGCAGCGCACTTTTATCTGCCAGCGATCCATCAAGGTTCGAACCAAAGGTTCGAATGAAGAAGCCGTCAAGGCCAAAGTGCTCGAGAATTTGATCCACAAACACCAGCGGTTTGCTGGAAGCGACATACAGCTGATAACGCTCAGATAACGGCCCTAGTACCTCAGGAATACCCTCGTATAGCGCATTTTCGAAAAGCCCAACGGTACTGAAGCGTTCGCGATACCATCCCACGCCTTCCGCGACTCGATCAGCCCCGACCAGACGCGTAAAGCTTTCAACCAGCGGTGGCCCAATGCACCACGTGAGTTCGTCCTTGGTGGGCACGGGCGCACCCATCTGCTCTAGCGCATACTGCACGCAGCCGGTGATTCCTTCCTTGGGGTCGGTGAGGGTCCCGTCTAGATCAAAGAAAATTGCGTCGATAAATGGCATATCTAAAGTGTTTTGCACGTTGTTAGGCTCTGAATTATCCCCCTATTATGCGTACTGAGTTATTCAGGACATACCTACCGTGACTATTTCCAAAGACTTTCCGCAAATTACTAACCGTCGTATCGCGAGTAACGGTATCGAACTAAACATCGCCGAACAGGGCAAGGATGACGCACCACTGATTGTCATGCTCCACGGCTTTCCGGAGTCCTGGTTTTCCTGGCGGCACCAGTTCGCACCCCTAGCTGCTGCCGGCTATCACGTCGTCGCTCCTGATATGCGCGGCTACGGCGAGTCAGACAAGCCTTCGGCTATTACCGCCTACAACCAAGTGGAAATCGTCAACGACATTAAGGGCCTGGTAGATACCCTGGGCTATGAGACCGCCATCGTCATCGGTCACGATTGGGGTGGCCCTACCGCATGGTGTTGTGCGCTGTGGCATCCGAAAATTTTCACCGCCGTGGGTGTGCTGTCTGTACCTTTTAGTCCCCGCTCTCCGATACCGCCCCTCGATGCGATGAGGGCCTTTTTTAAAGGAAAGTTCTTTTATCAGCTCTATTTTCAGACGCCCGGAGTGGCCGAGGCCGAGTTCGAAAAAGACGTACGCACGGCTCTGCGCAAGTTCTACCACGTGGCCAGCGGCGAGATAGACCGAACGACTTTAGCTGAAAAATCCGCCGGCGAAGACATGCTCACCAGCCTAGTCGACCCTGAAAAAATGGGCGACTGGCTGACCGCCAACGATCTCGACTTTTATGTTGATGAATTTACCCGCAGCGGTTTTGCTGGCCCACTCAACTATTACCGCAATCACAACCTCACCTGGGAACTCAGCGCTAACAAACCCACCGAAATTCAACAGCCCGCCCTCTTCGTCGCTGGGGAGCGCGATGGCGTCATCGCCATGGCAGGCTCTGCTCTGGAAAACATGCCGAATTTCGTCAAAGACCTGCGCACCAATGTATTGATTCCGAAAATCGGACATTGGACCCAGCAGGAAGCACCGGAAGCGGTAAACGGCTACCTACTCGACTGGCTCGCCGGACTGAACTAGCTGTGACCATTACACCCCACTCTGACGTGCCAGCTTCGCAGGTATTTTGCGACCTCACTGTTGTCGATGTGAGCGGCAGCGTCGCCACCAGCTATACATCTAAGCTTTTTGCCGATTACGGTGCGAGCGTCATCAATGTTGAACCACCCGAGGGCTTTCATACACGCAGGCTAAAGCCAATGCTTTCCAGCGGGGACAGCGCCATGCACGGCTATTTGCACACCAACAAATACAGCGTGCTGGCATCTCACTCACTGTTTCAGGACGAGCCAGTGGCCAGCCAGGCGGATCTGGTCATCTTCGACCCTGAGCACCTGCCAAATATGGATTATCTGACGGATATCGACATCAATACCTGCGCGGTGAGCTGGTATGGCTTAACCGGCAGGTACAGCAGCTTTAAAGGCTCGAATGCCGCAGTACACGCCCTTAGCGGGTTGATGCGAGGCATCGGTGCAGTAGAGGGGCCGCCGGTGATTCCGCCAGGATATCAGGCCCAAATGATCGGCGGGCTAAGCGCGTTTAACGGTGCCTTGGGGCATTTGTTGGCCCAGCGATTGGGTAACCTTACGACCCCATTTAAATTGGACGCCAGCATCTTGGAAGCCAATATGTGTTTTACCGACCTAGGGGCGATCAACGCCTACAACGAAAACCCCCTGCCACCACGCATGGGTATAAACCGCTTTCCACCAACCTATCCTCTAGGCATATGGCCCTGCAAGGACGGCTGGCTCGGAGTCACTAATCTTACACCGGGACAGTGGAAGGCCTTTTGCCAGCTGGTGGATTTAGAACACTTTGCAGACATCGAGCTATTTCAGAGCAGCGTGAGCCGACTGGAGTCCTCAGACATCCTAGAGCCACAGATATCGCAGGCGCTCGCCCGGCACAGTGCCGAGGATCTGTTTTATCGCGGCCAGGCCATGCGTATTCCACTGGCTCGCGTACCCACCATGGAAGAGCTTTTTACCGTCGATCAATACGTATCGCGAAACGCCTTTAGCCAAGTGCAGATTGGCGACGAAAGCTTCACTGCGCCATCTACACCCTTTCGCCTTTTTACCACGCCACCGAAATTTGGCGGCCCCGTCGCTGCCCTTGGTGCCCACACCCAGCAGTGGGTTAGCGCTTCATGAGTCGCCGGGTGAGGCCGTTAGAAGGCGTGCGCATTATCGATCTTTCCATGGGCTGGGCTGGGCCCCTCGCAACCCGCAACTTGGCGGACATGGGCGCCCATGTGATCAAGGTCGAAAGCTGCGAGCGTTTCGACTGGTGGCGCAGCTGGGAGGCCACGGAAGAATGGATTGCCGATAACGGCGCAGAAAAGTCGCTGCAGTACCTGTACGTCAATCGCAACAAGCAGGACATTACGCTGGACCTCGAACACCCTGTTGGGCGCGAGCTGCTGCTGAAGCTGGTCGCGACAGCAGACGCGCTGGTTGAGAACTACTCCGGCGGCGTGCTACCCAAACTTAGGCTCGACTACCCGCAGCTGAAAAAAGTGAATCCTGAGCTCGTGATGGTATCTATGCCCGCCTTTGGCAGCACGGGCCCGTGGTCCGAGTTCCGGGCTTACGGCTCCACGGTTGAGCACTCCTCCGGCTTGCCCCACTTGGTGGGCGATCCCGATCAAGCGCCTACCATGCAGCATGTGGCCTTCGGTGACGCCGTTGGCGGCCTGAACGGCACTGCGGCTGTGTTGACCGCGTTATGGCATAAGCAGCGCACTGGCAAAGGCCAGTTTGTCGATCTCAGTCAGGTGGAATGCCTATTTCCGCTGGCGGCACCGGGAATCCTGCATCAATCGGTTCACGGACAAACACCTCAGCGTTTTGGCAATGCGCACCCCGATCACGCACCTCATGGGGTCTATCCCTGTCATGGCGACGATGCTTGGGCGGTTATTCAGGTAACCGAGGAAACGCAGTGGCATCAGCTGCAGGCGATAATTCCAACGCTGTCGGAATTTAGTGACCTGGACGAGCGCTTAGCGAAACGCGAGGCGATAGATGAGTACATTGGCGTATGGACACAGCAGCGCACCGCCTCAGAGGTGATGCAAACCCTGCAGGCAGCTGGCGTTACTGCCGCCAAGCTCAATAATGGTAAGGAACTGCTGGATGAGCCGCACCTCAATGATCGCGCCTATCTACAGTGGCTTGAACGCGACTACGTAGGTTTGCAACCCCACCCAAGTGCGCCGTTTCGCACCGCGGAGGAGCCCATACCCATCACCTCGCCTGCCCCAACTTTAGGTCAGCACAATCATGCAATTTTGGTGGACCTGTTAGGGCTAAGCGCAGATGAAACTCAGCAGCTAGAACAGCAGGGCGTTATCGGCACAAAGCCGCGTATGCCCAACGGCAAAAGCGCTAATTCGCCATATCCATGAGCGCCGTAAAGCCCGAAGGCTTGTGTGGGCCAATAATCAGCTGTTCCAGCACGCCATGACCTCGGCGCTCGCCTAGCGAGCCGGTCATATGGGTCTCCGAGATCGCCTGTATGTGTAGGGTGTGGGCATCGTCTATCTCATTGAGCTTGTGCTCCTCATAGGTCGATGCCGGGCCACCATGATACTTGCCGTGGCCAAAGGTTTCATGACCGTAGCCCACCCCTTTCATATACCAATGAAACTTGGGCTTCATGGTAATGGTGACCTCGCCTGCGCCGCGACGCCGCTGCCATTGAATTTGTATTTCTTTGGCGTGCCGGGTACCGGGTATAAAGTCGATATGGGATGAGACCTGTGCCATCACCTCGACATCGCCTTCTCCCTGCAGGGGCACAAATGCGCCGGCAGTATTCCAAGGGTCACCAAACTCATCGTCGTTCAAGTGGTAGAGCGTGACTGCGTCACCCCAATTAATCGGTGCCCACAGCCAATAGAACTGCTGAAACGGTTCTGCGGAGGGGTTTGCTTGAGCATCTCGCTCGCCAATGGGCCGAATACCCCAAGAGCGATCCCGAGTCCCAAACCATCGCACCGGTGCAACATTGATGCGCTCGCCCTGATGCTTAATCCACCCTTCCCACTGGCCGTTTTGCGTTAGCCGCGTGTAGTCCATAAACAGTTGAGATCCAAGATGACGAGTGAAGCGCGGTTCTTCCTGGGCCGGTGCGCGGCCGGTAAACAACAAATCCGCCTCGATACCGTGCTCCGGCGCGTCTATCAGCAAGCGCAGGCTTTGCAGCGGCTCGACTACCTCGACCTCGATGTTACCCACCTGGGTATCCATTCGCTCCATGCCCAGTGCACGGGAGCACAGCAGATCATGCTGCACCCCATTGCGAATCAGTGAGAAGCCCGCGTCGATAACGTCGACATGGGGATAAATACCCATGCCCAAGGCGAAGAAGACGTCACCTTCAATGTCATAGCCATTAAAAAAGTAGCGATCGTAAAAGTTGCGGCTCTGACCTGCATAGGCAATCGGCTCTGGACTTTGGTGAATGGGGTAATCGTCTGCTTTCGACAACATGGTATGGCTCTCCCTCTCTCATT
>CEPJ01073184.1_pt1 | contig 19523 bp, 19 predicted proteins | sample 530561 | NCBI WGS metagenome assembly CEPJ01 (sample SAMEA2620404, study PRJEB7988) | marine metagenome | biome: marine biome (ENVO:00000447); feature: surface water layer (ENVO:00002042); material: "saline water (ENVO:00002010), including plankton (ENVO:xxxxxxxx)" | depth 5 m
TGGGATGCCTTTGGTCTCCCCGCCGAGCAATATGCCATCAAGACCGGAACCCACCCGTCCGAAACCACCCAAGCGAACGTAGACAACTTTCGTAGGCAGATCAAAAGCATTGGCTTCGCCATTGATTGGGATCGCGAAATCAACACCACGGACCCCCATTATTACCAATGGACGCAATGGATTTTCCTCAAGCTCTTCCAAAGAGGCCTCGCTTACGTGGACAAGAAACCGGTTTGGTGGTGTCCGAACCTCCGGGCGGTCTTGGCCAACGAAGAGGTGGTGGACGGAAAGTCCGAAGTCGGCGGTCACCCCGTGGAACGCAAGAACCTACGACAAGTGGTTCTGAAGATCACCGCCTATGCGGAAAAACTGCTTGCAGGTCTGGACGATTTGGATTGGCCCGATTCCACCAAGCGCCAACAGAAGGCATGGATCGGACGATCCGAAGGGGCTGAAGTTCAGTTCGCCATCGAAGGCATCGAGCAAAAACTGGTAGTCTACACCACCCGACCGGATACCCTATTTGGGGCAACCTATATGGTGGTGGCTCCGGAACATCCTCTTCTCGATCAACTCGTGGTTTCCGAAAAGGCCTCCGAAGTGAAAGCCTACATCGAGGCCGCCGCCAAAAAGAGCGACTTGGACCGCACCGATCTCGCCAAAGACAAATCCGGCGTCTTTACCGGAAGTTACTGCCTCAATCCGGTGAACGGAGAAAAAATTCCGGTGTGGGTGGCGGATTACGTCCTCATCAGCTACGGCACCGGAGCGATCATGGCCGTGCCCGCTCATGACGAGCGGGATTTCGAATTTGCCGAAACCTACGGCATTCCCATTCAACGTGTGATCGCTCGAAGCGATGGGGATGAGGAAAAAGCAAAACTTCCCTATTCCGGTCCGGGAGTCATGGTCAACTCCGGTGAGTACGACGGAATGGATGCAGACCGGTGCAAATCCAAGATCATCAGCGAGCTCGAGACCAAGGGCCAAGGCAAGGGAGCGGTGAATTACAAGCTCAGGGACTGGATCTTCTCCCGCCAACGCTACTGGGGCGAACCGATCCCCTTGGTTTGGGTTTCTTTGGAGGATTTTGAAAAGGCGCAGGTGACCAAGGGTATCCTTCGCAACCTTCTTCCATCCGCCCCAGTCACCTCCGAACAGGATGGAACCGTCCTCTATGCCCTGCCCCTCCCCTCATCCGAACTGCCTCTCAAACTGCCCGAGGTCGAAAACTACCAACCTGCAGGCACAGGCGAAAGCCCCTTGGCCACGATCACGGATTGGCTCGAAATTTGGTTTGATCTCGAATCCGGAAAATCAATTTCCCGCACCGAGCCCAAACCCGAAGGCAAAAGCTGGGTGCCCGCCACCCGCGAGACCAACACCATGCCACAATGGGCCGGTTCCTGTTGGTATCACCTCCGCTACCTGGATCCCAAAAACTCGGAAAGTCTGGTTGATCCGAAAAAGGAAGCCTATTGGGGCGGACCGGACTTTTACATCGGTGGAGCGGAGCACGCGGTTCTCCATTTGCTTTATGCCCGATTCTGGCATCGTTTCCTTCATGACGAAAGTGTTCTCGCTCATCCCGAACCCTACGAAAAGCTTTTTCATCAGGGATTGATTCTTGGTGAGGATGGAAACAAGATGTCCAAAAGTGTGGGCAACGTGGTCAATCCGGACGTCGTCATTGATGCCTATGGAGCCGACTCGCTCCGCCTCTTCGAAATGTTCCTCGGCCCCCTGGAGGCAGTCAAGCCTTGGAGCGAAAAAGGGATTGAAGGCGTCCATCGCTTTCTTCGAAAAGTTCACCGGGAATGCCTGCGAGAGGATAAGCGCCACGATGGCGAGGAAACCGACAAGGATACCCTGCGTCTTCTTCATGAGACTATTCTCAAAGTAACCGAGGCGATTGAGGAGCTCCGCTTCAACGTTGGTATTTCGCAAATGATGATCCTGATCAATCATTTGCAAAAGTCGGAAAGCTATGCTCTCGAGACTGCCCGCTCCCTGCTTCAGTTGCTCGCCCCTTTCGCTCCCCACCTTGCCGAGGAACTCTGGGAGCGATTGGGCGGACAGCCATCCATCGTGAACCACCCATGGCCCGAGGCCCGCAAGGAACTTCTGGTCAGCGAAGAAATCACCATTGTCTTTCAGGTCAACGGTAAGTTGCGTGGCCAGGCTCAATTTGCCAAGGATGCGGACAAGGATTCGATTCTCACCACCGCCAAGGCCGATCCCAAGGTGCAGGCCTTTCTCGAAGGCAAGGAAATCGTTAAGGAAATCTACGTGCCCGGCAAACTGGTGAATCTTGCCGTCAAAGGGTAAAAAAACTGCCCTCATGTCCCGTTTCCTGCCCGATGACTTCGATTCCAGCAAATCGCTGGCCCTCATCGCAGGTAAGGGGATTTATCCGCAGTTACTCGCCGAAAGAGCGAGAAAAGCAGGCATATCTCTTCGCTTGATTGAACTCGGTGGAGAGACTTCACCCGAACTGATCGAATCCTTTGGCGAAAGCGAACGCTCCGCGGTGAAAGTCGGTCAGGTGGGAAAACTGCTCAAGGAATTGAAAAGGCTTGGCGCCGGCTACGCAGTGATGGCGGGCCAAGTCACCCCCGGTAAGCTTTTTCGGGGTCTTCATCCCGACCTCAAGGCCATCCGCATGCTTGCCGGACTGGAACGCAAGAACGCTGAAACCATTTTTGGGGCAATTGGCGAGGAAATCGAAAAGTCGGGCGTCCAACTATTGGATGCCAGAATCTTAATGGATGAGGATTTGGCGGAGGAAGGCATGTTCGTCCAAGGAAAGGAGAAGATCGAACCAGAACACATCAAGCATGGGATCGAAATCGCCCGGGAAAATGCCCGCCTGGACGTAGGTCAGGGTGTGGTTGTGAGTCAGGGAACCGCGCTCGCGGTCGAAGCCTTTGAAGGCACCAACGCCATGCTCCAAAGAGCCGGTGAATTTCGAGCGAAAAACTGCCTTTTCGTCAAAGTGAGCAAACCCCAGCAGGACACTCGTTTCGACGTTCCCGTCTTTGGCCTGCACACTCTGCAGGAGATGAAGAAGGCGGGCATCGGTAACGTTGCTTTGGAATCCGGCTCGGTTCTGCTTCTGGACAAGCCACAGGTTCTTGCCAAAGCCAAGGCCTTGGGGATTGGGCTAACCAGTATTCCAAACTAGCGGAATTCATTTCCTCGCTTGAGTCGTACAAAAGCTTCGACCGAAAATATTGACTGAGATAGGAAGACTGTCAAAGGATCAAGATGCATTTTATGCGTTGATCGCTGAGTCCACAAGCGATCCCGAGGCCAATCTTCTCCGGGGATTATACGCTCTCTTGGAATTCGTCGAGTTGGATCGGAGTTCGGATAACAGCCTCAAGGATTTTGCGGTTTCCCTGGGAGCGGAGGAATCCATCCGCAACTTCGTTTTGTCCGACGTGTCCACCCTGGAAAATTACAACTTTGATCTCAGTGATTCCTTTCAGACCGGGGAACTGGCGGAACTGTTCGAGTACTCTCTGATTCCCGCCTTGGAATCCGCCGATGCCTATTTCTCCAAAATCGGAAGCACCCAAACAATCACCCTCTCTTCGGAAATCAACGGTAGTGATGAGAGCATAACCGTGGATTCCGCGGACGTTTACGTGTTGCGCAGCATCGTCAACATCCTCGGCGGGCTCGCCTGTCTACAGGCTGCATTTGACTGGGACCTCAACGCCGGACAAACCGAGGCCTTGGACAACGATCCATCCATCGAGGTCACCGCTGAGAGAATCAGGGATCTAAACACTAATTTCGGTGGCATCCGCAGTGCTTCCCTCCTCACTAAATCAAAGAATTTTCTTAAGACGGCGGTGGAAACCTACGCCTTGGCCTCCCCTCTTCTTCGGGCGAGTTCCAGGCTTGGAACGGAGGAGCGACTGTTTTCGCTGGGAAGTGAAGACTTAAACGAAGAATCGGATTTCAAGCGAGATTTGGACGAACTTTATCTTGCTCTGCACAGCAACCATAACCTGAGGGAGGACGGTTCGACCACGGACACTCTTTCCCTTTCCAACTTCTTCGCCAGACAAGTCACATCCCCACTCTGCTTCCCGAATTGGTCGGGGATCAATTCGAGACCGATCAAGTTTCCGACCCTACGCTTGGCGGACTCTTTCCGAATTGGGACCAAGCTCGAATCTCCGCCCTGATGCTGGATGTCGAATTGAGCATCCCTCAACCGAAGGGCTGGATGCGGTTCGATTCCTATCCATGGGTTTATTCCAACGAGGAAAACAGCTGGATTTATCTTATGTCCTACGACAGTAAACTGATGCATTACAGCGTGAAGCGAAATGCCTGGCTGGAAATGTCCGCAACGGGCAATGAATAAAGTGACTTCTGCCTCCGCCGTGCATCGCGGTCATCGGTTATATGACCTTGTTAGGTCCAGGTGGGTACCCTCGCAGCGCCTTTAGTCTTCCGATTTACGGCCTGACTGCAAACGATTGTCGATGGATTCCCTTAAGTAATGGAGTAAGGAAAAAAACCGAAGAAACTTCTCGAACGATGCAGAAGTCGAAAGATTACACTAGCAGATTGCACCCTGAGGTCAAGCGGGAGTTAAGCTCTGGGACGGTTCGGAAAGAGTATGCCTGATCATGCTCGTCCCCCTGGAATAAACCAAGTCGTGCTTGGTGCCGAGCTTGGGATTATCCTCCAGGAACTTCAACAGCTCCGGCTCCCTCACTTCGACTTCGCGGACCAGAAGATATTTTGAGGAATAATCCTCCAGAATCCCGGATTCCTTGATGAGACCGTTGGAAGTTTTTCTCTCAACGACAATCGGATGACCCCTGTATTTTTCCAGAACCGGCTCCCAGGCATTGGGAACAAGCTCGGTCAAACCGGCCTGCATTTCGCTCATGCGCTTATCGGAATTCTTTACTTTTGAAAACGAAGAATCCTTGGTGATTGCTCCAAGAATCGCTTGAGCGGCTTGCCCAAAGGCATCGCGGAGCATGTTATAGAAATTCAAGGCAGAGCGCCATCCACGGTCCGTCATTGAGGGTCTGCGAATTCTTTGCAGTTCTCTTTCCCAGGTTACGCCCAAGCGCGTGTCCGGAGGGGGAGCGGGTCGCAGGAAATAGGGAATTTGTCCAACTTCGTTGGGATGAAGCACCAGAGAATTGACGGAACCGCATGGCTCCTTCTTGGCTTCGTAAAAAGTCAGTTCGATTCCTTGGGCAAAGACCTTCAACCTTCCGCTTTCCCATTTTCCCGTCGAAGTGGGGAGGATTATTTTTGATCCCTCGAATTTCTTAAGGCAATGATCCCGAGTCCTCCTCTTCAACGCCGTTCCCATGAGGGCAGAGACGAAAAGCAAAAGCAAGGGCAACCAGAATGCAAGCGTGTCCATCGATGGATAGCAACTTAGGGAGAATTTTGCAAAGAACGAGCCCAATGTTTAAGGACTTGCAAGTTTGCGCTTTGCTTGTTTGCATAAGGATTCCCCTTTGCCCTCATTGAAAAAAATAAATTCCAGTATCTGCCTTGCCCTCACCCTGAGCATTCTTTTCTCCTGCTCCGACGAATCCGCAGAAACCGAAAAACAACCAACACCTCCCCCCTCTTCGCCGGAGCTGAGCAAACCACCGGTCGTCTCGAATGATCCGGAATTGGAATTCCCACTGGTCTACGTCGAGGAACTCGACCAAATTCAGGAATTCTTCAAGGAGCAACATGAAACCAGTTTCAGTCATCTCCCCAACAAGAACTGGATGAGTTACACGGCGGGCAAGGATGGAGTCCTGACCAAAATTCTGCTTTTCGGGAGACCCAATTACATGGTTTCCGAGCACTATGGCTCGGCAATGAGTGGATTCGTCCGAGCTGGCAACCCTAACACCGGCGCCAAATACGGATCCTGGGAGTTGAGCAGAGATGACATCGTCAACCAACTCAGCGGACAGGGTCTCGAGGAGCGAGAATCCGGATGGATCACCATCCGTCTAAGAGGTGAAATCCCACAGGAGGCTGGCAAAACCTATTTTCTTGTGTGTGACCGGATTGCCGACGGTCGGCCATGGTTTGGAGCGTTTGCCTTCGGTGATGGAAATCCGTATCTGCCTGGCAGGCATTGGCTTCATCCGGGACATGATCTCGTTTTCCGCACCTATGTTGGAAAAACCGCCGAGCAGATCGAACGGGAACAAAAGACAATGAACGACGAAAGCCCTCCCGTTGAAGATAAAGCCGTCGCAACCAGCCCTATTCTACAACCACCCCCTCCAAAACCCTTGGGACAACCGGCAATCCTCGTTGAAAGCGAAAGCCCAGATTCATCTTCGGAAAAGACTGCCACCGAAAACCCTCCTCCTTTTATTCAAAGCAATCCCGAGAAGACGGAAAATTCCGAATCCATCGAAATCATTGATTTGAGTACGGAAGGAAACTCCACCGAAGAAAAAAAGCAGAAAAGCCTGTTCGATCGTTTGTTCAAAAACAAAAACGAATAGCTTTCGCATCGAAAAATGGTGCCAGAGGGCGGAATCGAACCGCCGACCTAGGGGTTATGATTCCCTCGCTCTAACCAACTGAGCTACCCTGGCAGAAACACCCTTAGGATGCGAATCTCTTGAAAATCGTCAATGCAAAGAATATACAACTTATTATCAATCTCTTTGCGCTTTACGAAACCGTGGAATCATCAATGATCGTCTTTCCAAAAATTTCCAACTTTCCGTGACTGCCAATAAATCAAAAATTCTGATCATCGACGATGATGCCGAAATCCGCTATTCGTTGGATCGGGTTCTCAACCAAGACGGCCATGACCTCATTTCCGCCGACTCCGGTGAGACGGGGATTGAAACCGCTAAGAAGGAAAAGCCCCACCTGATTTTTCTGGATAACCGGATGGGAGGAATTTCAGGAATCGAGACCTTACAGCATCTCCGTACGGCATCCCCCGATTCCCTTGTCATACTTATGACTGCGTACGGAACCTCACAGACGGCAATCGAAGCCATGAAGCATGGAGCTTTCGATTACGTTCTCAAACCTTTTGATTTGGTCAAACTCAAGGATCTTGTGGCCAAGGCCCTGAAAGCCGGACGGGACGCCCTCAGTTCAGAGGAAACCTACCAACGGTTACTCAATACCGCCGACTACGCCGAAGGCATTGTTGGCAGCGGAGAACGGATGCAGCAAGTTCTGAAGAAAGTGGGTCAAGTCGCCGCCTCCGAAGCCACCATCATGGTCACCGGAGAAAGCGGTACCGGTAAGGAATTGGTCGCCCGTTGCGCTCACCGGCACAGCCACCGTTCCAAAGGCCCTTTCCATGCGGTCAATTGCGCAGCAATCCCGGAAAACTTGATCGAGAGCGAGTTGTTTGGACATGAGAAAGGCTCCTTCACGGGTGCAACGGAGGCCAAGGCAGGGCAATTCGAACTTTGCCATGGAGGGACTTTGTTTCTTGATGAAATCGGTGATATGCAACTGCAGACGCAGACCAAGATTCTACGAGCCATTCAGGAGGGTGAAATCCAACGAGTGGGAGCGACCAAAGTCAAAAAGGTGGACGTTCGCCTAATCGCCGCTACGCACAAGAATTTGGAGGAAATGGTCCGAGAAAAATCCTTTCGAGAAGACCTTTACTATCGTCTGAACGTGGTTCGCATCGAAACGCCTCCCCTCCGTGAAAGAATGGAGGATTTGCCCGAACTGGTGGACTACATGCTCCAAAGGTTGGACAAGGATCAAGCGACCGGAACCAATGAAATATCCAAGGAAGCCATGGATCTTCTGCGTGAATACGACTGGCCGGGCAACGTTCGGGAACTGGAAAACGTCCTGCACTCCTCATCGGTTGTCTCGAAGGGAAAAAGAATCCTAACCAAAGATTTACCTCCCTCCATTCTGGATCGCACGGAGAATCTCACCAAGGCCTCGAACAAAGAAAAGAAACCGACCCGCGCACCGCAAGATACCCCGGAAGAAGTCCAGCCAACCGACTCTATTGCGGAACCTGCTCCCACTCGGAGCGAAAGCACCGCTTCGCAATCCTTTGGCTATGCGGCGACGTCCGAGGAAAATGAAAATGCGAACATCGAGCCACCGAGTTCCATTTCTTCCGAGGAGGGCTTTGACATTGCCTATGCCCACGCAAGAGAAGCCACCGACCGCAATCTTTTGGAAGCGGTCGAAAAGGAAATGATACAAAGAGCCCTGGTCGAATGCGGAGGAAACCAAGTCAAGGCTTCCGCCCTCTTGGGAATCACCCGCGCGACCTTGAGAAAAAGAATCGATTCGTTCGGCATTCGATTTTAATGGCTTACCTTCTTTGCCTCCTTGCCATCTTTGGATAATTGGTTCATCTCTTTTAAATCACGCCCATGATTTCCCCAATGAACAAAACCGAACGAATCGTAGTAACAGGATTGGGACTTACCTGCCCTTTGGGCAATGACCTTGCCACTTTCCGCGCTGCCTTGCTGGAAGGGAAAAGCGGTGTCAGTTCTTTCCCCGTGCGCAATATGGGTGATCAACCGGCGGGAGTATGCCATTTCGAACCTACGAAATATCAAAACCGCAAAGAAGTGAGAGTGGGCACGCGGGCTGGAAGCATCGGCATTTATTGCGCCCACGAGGCTCTGCTTGACGCAGGACTGAAGTTGGACGAGTTGGACCCATCGAAAGTGGGTGTTTATCTTGGCATCACCGAGCATGGAAACGTTGAAACCGAAACCGAAGTCTGTTCGCTCTTCGATCACTATGATCAGGACGTCAAGTATTGGACCCATCATCACAACCCCCGAACCGTTGCCAATAACCCGGCGGGAGAAATCACAGTCAACCTGGGTTTGACTGGTCCGCATTACACTGTCGGAGCCGCTTGCGCCGCGGGGAATGCGGGAATCATTCAAGGCGTTCAAATGCTCAGGCTCGGAGAATGCGACGTCGCCTTGGCGGGTGGAGTGAGTGAAAGCATAAGGGCTTATGGAATCTTCGCCGGTTTCAAAAGTCAGGGAGCTCTGGCTGCCCATGAAGACCCTACGCAAGCGAGTCGTCCCTTCGACCGCGGCAGAAATGGGATTGTGGTAAGCGAAGGAGGTTGCATTTACGTTCTCGAAAGACTGAATGACGCCCTAGCGCGAGACGCTCACATCGTTGCTGAAGTTTTGGGTTATCGAATCAACTCGGACGGTACCGATTACGTTTTGCCGAACCCCGAACGGCAGGAGGAATGCATTCGACAGGCAATTGAAAATGCAGGACTTAGCCCATCTATGATCGATCTCGTCAGTTCGCACGCAACCTCGACTCCACAGGGTGACGAACAGGAATGCAAGGCGCTGAGAAACGTTTTTGGCGATTCGACTGAAACCCTGATCAACAACACCAAGAGTTTCATTGGCCATTCCATGGGGGCGGCCGGGGCTATCGAGCTTGCGGGTAATCTTCCCTCCTTTGCCGATGGTTATGCTCATGCCACCATCAACCTTGATGACTTGGACCCATCCTGCGCCCTTTCCGGTTTGGTCGAAAACGAAGCCAAGAAAAAAGCGGGTGGTATCGAAATCATTCTCAACAATTCATTCGGGATGCTCGGAATCAATTCCGTTCTAATCTTGAAAAATTTTTCAGGCTGAGTTAGAACTGGGTATCGTACCACCAAATGAATAAGGAAAAAGTAAAACAAATCGTACTTGATATCATTGCTGAAATCGCCCCGGATGAAGATCTGTCCGAGGTGAAATCGGAAATTCGTCTCCGCGACCAGCTCGACCTCGATTCGATGGATTTTTTGGACATTGTGATGGAACTGCGCAAGCAACATGGCATTGACGTCCCCGAAGCGGAGTACCGTCAATTGGAATCATTGGACAGTTCCGCCAATTATTTGTTGCCCAAATTCGAATCCGGAGCGGCGGTTTGAGGGATTTGGGTTAAGTCCGACCGTTCTTGCGAAACAAAAGCTTGTCCACTCCATCGACTAAGAGCGATTCTTCGGTTCAAGACCAAGACTATGACGTCATCGTAATTGGGGCAGGTCTTTCGGGGTTGGCCGCATCCCTGAGATTGGCCATGTTCGGAAAAAGGGTCTTGCTTCTGGAAAAGCATTACGTGGTCGGAGGCTTGAACAGTTTTTATTCGAAACAGGGGAGGAAATTCGACGTCGGTCTCCACGCCTTGACGAACTATCCGTCCTCTTACTCGGGAAAATCATCCCCTCTTCTCAAGCTATGTCGGCAATTGAGAATTTCCCTCGATTCATTGGATCTTCGCGAACAAAGCCATTCGCGAATAACCTTTGATGACCAGCACCTCCTTTTCGACAATAACTTCGAATTCTTCATTTCCCAAGTGGAAGCAACCTTTCCCTCGGAAAAAGTGCGATTCCGGAAGATGCTTGAGAAAATGCAAGCGTTTCCCGCATACTCCGTCGATGCTCAGGAATTGTCCACTCGGGCATTTCTCAAAGAAAACCTAAAGGAACCTCTGCTGGCGGAAATGCTGCTTTGCCCGACCTGTTACTATGGCTCCGCTCGATCCAACGACATTGACTTGCCCACCTTCGTCATGCTCTTTGATGCCATTTTCAGGCAAGGATTGTCTCGTCCTCAGAAAGGGATCCGGTCCATTCTCGACCAAATGACGAGAAAACTCAAAAAACTGGGTGTGGATCGAAAAATGCGGGCTTCGGTTCGGAAGATTCACCTCTCCGGAGAGCGCGTCTCCTGTGTCGAACTGGAATCCGGCGAAACTTTTTCTGCGGAAGCGGTGGTGTCAACCTGCGGTGCGTTGGAAACTCAGGAAATGCTCGATGAACGGCTGAGCGCCAAGAATTTGGAGGAGGGGCGTTTCACCATCGTCGAATCCATGTCCGTCTATGAGGGTTCCCCTAGGGATTTCGATTGGAAGGAGACGGTTGTCTTTTTTAATGATTCATCCACCTTTGACTATTCCGAACCTACGGAGCTTATTGATTTGCGCTCCGGAGTCATTTGCATGCCTGAGAATTATGGGTCGGAAGACCAGTGCGGAACCATTGAAAGCAAGCTCAGAATCACTCACCCTGCCAATTTCGACAAATGGAACCAACTGAACGAGCAAGAGTATTTGGAATCCAAGGAGATTTGGGAAGCCCGAATTCTTTCCAATGGATTAAAATACCTCCAAAACGGATGTGTTCTCGAAGAAGAATTTAAGAGCAAAATCGTGGCAAGGGATACCTTCACTCCAAAGACCATCCGGCGCTTCACCAGCCACTTGAACGGGACTCTATACGGATCACCCTCCAAGTCTCGTGACGGGTCGACCCGCTATAAAAACTTGTTTCTCGCCGGCACCGACCAGGGTTATGTGGGCATAGTCGGAGCAATGCTTGGAGGTATCGCCGTAGCCAACAATCAGATTCTTATTCGCTAGCAAGGAGGGATTCCTGAATCTCGGCTAAAATAAGGTAGGTAAAATAGGCGACTTTAACGGAGGACTGCCTTCGGGACAGGGAAAGATTCCCACTCTCCAGCTCAGAGTCACTGACTTCCGAAAGAGCATTTTCCCTCAAGGACAAGCGCAGTTCGGTAAGGCTGCGCAAAGCCGCCTCCGCATCGCTTTCCTCTAATTCCACATAACCGTATTTGAACTTTGGACTTTTGAAAATTTTGGCCAGAGCAAGACGGTCCTCCAGAGAGTCATCCGCCAAACCTTGCTCCCAGGCATGGATCAAGTCCTCGTCATCCGGAATGGGACACTTGAAAAGATGTCTTTTGTTTTTGTAGGACTGGGCAAAGGTTTTCTCGATTTCAGGCAAAAGCGATTGCAGCAACCTTGCATCCACATTGAGCTGAAATTCAATCATCCTCTTCCAAAATGGTTTGCAGGCGCCAACGTTGAAGTTGGTATGCAAAGTTCTCTGCCTGTTCTCTTTCACCAACCCAAAGAACCGATTTCCCCAATTCGTGGACTTCCCTCATGTGCTTGGTAGCCTTAGCCTCCTCGTAACCGAAGACCTTGCGAAAGACCATCACCACGTAATTCATGAGGTTGACGGGGTCATTCAACACAATCACTTTCCATGGTTTTTCCAAAGATGATTCGCTCTTGGTTTGCTCCACTTCCACAGGAACGGGTAAGGAAGAAAATGACATAATTTACAGACTAGCAAAGTTAGCCTGAATTCCGAATTTAAAAATTGGTATTTTTTTAACATTTCAAGCTATTTTATGGTTTTCCATGCTTGCCTGAAGGGCACAAAAACAATTATCTGATCCAATGCTCAGAATTCAAACGTTCATAATTGGCGGATTACTTGTTCTCACGGGTGCCGCAGGTTATCTTTTTCAAGATCTCGCCTTGTCTCTTAAGATTAAGGGCCCGTTGGCCGATGATGCGATTTTCGTTCTCTCGGACGGTAAGGAAAGACATGAAATGGATTTCATTCCTACAACGGGTTCTGCCGGTGAAAACGTTTGGTGGATCGTGCACAAACTCAATGAAGAGCATGCCCGCGACGCTTCCCAAGGAAACTATGTTGCTGAACAAACGGGTCGTCCCGAAGAGGCAAAATCCTTTTGGTATGCCTCCTCCAGAGGCGCTACTCTAAAGGGAATGCTTCAAGAGTCCGAAAATTATAACAATGCTGGATCCGGTGAACCCATTGCCATTAACTGGAGCTCCATCGATGCCAATTCCTCCAATCTCCGGATCGTATACAAAAAAGTGGGAGATAATGATGGCAATGTAACTTTGACGTCCAACAATTGGACAAATGCGGAGTATAAGAATCGCGAGGTTAAGCCAGATGAAGTTCTGACTTTCAAAAAAAGTTGGACCGCCTTTATTCCAGGAATCATTGGTTTGCTTCTCATTGCATTGGCTCAGGCAGGTGAAAAGCTACCAAACGCACGCAAACACATCATGCATTTGGCCGTAGCACTAGGTTTCGTCTGCTTGCTCGTAGTGGGAAAAATGATTGGTGGTGCGGTGGGGGAAATGTTTTGGTTGAAGGATGAACCTTATGGAATCATCCACGCCTCCATGCTTAAATCCGTTTCGATGCTTCTATCTACTGGTTTGCTTGCCATTTTCGTAGTCCTGTGTGTTCTTTCATTTATCGAAGCCCGCAAGGAAAAGGCAGCTCAAGAAAAGTTGGATGCCGTAAAAGATAAGAATAAGGCCTCTGTCGAAGCAAAGAAAAAAGCGGGCGAAGAGAAGGAAGAGCCTTCCAAGGAAAAGAAGGTTGAGAATTCGGAGGACGAACCGAAAGGCAATGATCAGCAGGCCGACGAGGAGAACAAAGATGATGAAGATTCTCAGGAGGCCCAAGCCAAGTTGGACGAACCGACAACGGTGCAGGATTCAGCCGAAGAGGATGACTCCAAATCAGATGCTCAAACTACCAAGCATGAAGAACCTTTAGAAAAGAAATCAGAGGAGAATATTAGAAGTTCCGAGGAACAACCGGAAAGGGAAGAAAAAGAACCGAAGGAGCGGTCCGGTGATTCCGAGGAAGACGAATCATCCAAAGATTCTCCTTCCTGATGCCCTAAATGTCTTTCCTTGAAGCTTTTGGGAGTTCAGGGCAATCCCTAAAAAAGCTTTGCAAAGTGGCACACCCGGAGAGAGTCGAACTCCCAACCTCCTGATCCGTAGTCAGGCGCTCTATCCAATTGAGCTACGGGTGCAAGATTTTATAAATTAAACTTTGAAACCATTGTCGCAAGCACAAAGCTTGTGGGTGAAGGGGTTTGGGCACTACAATTTTCGAAACACCAAAGAGGCGTTGTGCCCACCAAATCCGGAATTATTGCTCATGGCAAGTTTCACTTCCGCATCCCTTGATTCATTGGGCACGTAATCCAAATCGCAATCAGGATCGGGTTCCTCATAATTGATGGTCGGCGGAATGACATTCTCCTGAATGGCCTTGCAAACGGCGGCGGCCTCTATTGCTCCGGCCGCTCCCAAAAGATGTCCGGTCATGGATTTGGTCGAACTGACCATCAGACCGGACTTGGCATAATCACCAAAGACGTTCTTAAGGGCAGTCGTTTCGGATCGGTCGTTGTAAGGGGTGGAGGTGCCATGGGCATTAACGTAATCGACTTGCTGAACAGGCACCGAAGCCTGTTCCAAGGCAAGCTTCATGCATCTGGTGAGAGCCTTGCTTTCTCCATCGGGAGTAGTAACGTGAAACGCATCGCAGGTCGCCGAATAGCCGATTACTTCAGCATAAATCCTCGCCCCGCGCTTTTGCGCGTTTTCCATAGTCTCCATAACCAAAACGCCGGCACCCTCCCCCATTACGAAACCATCACGGTTTTGATCAAAGGGTCGGGATGCACGAGATGGATCGTCGTTAAAATTGGTGCTCATTGCCTTCATCGAAGAAAAGCCCGCAAAACCAATTCTGGTAACCGCAGCTTCGCTTCCCCCGGCAAAGATAACGTCAGCGACTCCTCGACGTATCATTTCAAACGCTTCGCCAATCGCATGGGAACCGGAAGCGCAAGCGCTCACGGTTGAGAAATTCGGACCCGTAGCCCCGAGGTCAATGGCAATAATGCCTCCCGCGATATTCGCGATCAGGGACGGAATCATGAAGGGTGAAACACGGCGAGGCCCACGCTCGATCAATGTCGTCATTTGCTTCTCGATTGTTTCCATTCCCCCGATGCCCGAACCCACGATGACTCCCGTACGGTCGGGAACAAGTTCATCCCGAGAAAGCCCTGAGTCGGCTAAGGCATAATGAGTTGCGGCCAAGGCAAGCTGAGCGTATCGATCATTCCTTCGAGCTTCCTTGGGGTCCATGAAATCCTCGGGGTTGAAATCATTGATTTCCGATGCCACCTTACTGGCGATGCCTTCGTCATCAAAACGTGAAACCGCGGTGATTCCGGACTTTCCTGACTTCAGCCCACTCCAAAAATCCTCAATTCCATTGCCGACGGAAGTGAGTGCACCCATGCCCGTAATGACGACTTGTTTCATTTCAGATGTAATCCTTTCAAGTCATTGAGTGCATTTCCCCATCCACTCTCAAACTTCAATTCCCGTTATTTCAGGAAGAGAGATTTTTCTCCACATATTCGATGACGGATCCCACGGTTTGAAGCTTTTCAGCCTCTTCTTCGGGAATCTCGGTTCCGAATTCCTCTTCCAAAGCCATAACCAGTTCGACTTGGTCCAAGGAATCGGCTCCAAGATCATCGATGAAATTGGCTTCAGGTGTTACTTGTTCTTCGCTAACGTTAAGTTGGCTAACGATGATTTTCTTTACGCGATCGGCGTTGTTGTCTGACATAATTAATGAATATGGTTAATATTGTTATGATCTCTTGTTCACATCACCATGCCTCCGTCAACCGTAAAAACTTGCCCGGTCACGTAGGACGCTTTGTCTGAACACAAATACGAGGCCATTTCGGCAATGTCGGAAACGGAGCCAAATCTCTTTAATGGAACAGCCCCAAGAGCGACTTCCTTGACTCTCTCATCCAAGGATGAGGTCATGTCGGTATCGATAAAACCCGGGGCGATGGCATTCACGGTTACTGAGCGGGCGGCAAATTCGCGAGCCAGGCTTTTCGTCAAACCAATCATGCCCGCCTTGGCTGCCGAATAATTGGCCTGACCGGCATTTCCGGTCAAACCGACTACGGACGAAACGTTGACAATCCGACCCCATCTTTTTCGGGTCATGGGACGACCAAGACTTTTAATCCAATGAAAGCAACTGGTCAGGTTGGTGCTTATGACGTCTTCCCAATCATTCTCCTCCATGCGAAACAAGAGGTTGTCCCTTGTAATGCCCGCATTGTTGACCAACACGTCAATGCATTCATGCTCTGCCAACAAGTCCTCGCAAGCTTTTCGAATTTCCTCTCCGGACGAGACGTCAACGGGTTTGGCCGTGGCACTTCCACCGACCTCCGCAATCGCTTCCGCAGCCGATCCGCAAGAGCTCTCTGATTTGCTGACGCAAACCACATGCATGCCGTCTCTTGCTAAAGCTTCGGCAATGGCACGGCCAATTCCACGACCCGCTCCCGTCACCAAGGCAATCTTTGTTTGTTTAGGTTCTTCACTCATAAAATTTACCGGCAATCTATTCGTTTGAAAAATGATCTTCGTTTGACAAATGCTCGAATCCTGCTCTTAAAGCAACCCACAAGTTCAAATGAGTGCCACAAAGAAGAAAAATTCGGAAAATTCAACTAAACCGAAACTGCAAAAGTTTTTGGCGGATTGCGGAGTTTGCTCTCGAAGAAAAGGGGAAGAGATGATCGGCAATGCCGAAGTTACGATCAACGGAGAGATTGCAAGCCTTGGCGTTCGGGTTGATCCGAACAAGGACATTGTCAAGCTGAACGGGAGAAGGATTCAAGCCTTCAGACAGGAAACGCTGACTCTTTTGGTGAACAAACCAAAAGGCTTTACCTGTTCGAACAGCGACGAGCATGCGGATAAACTGATCTTCGAATTATTGGAGGCAAAACACAGGAAATACCGACTCTTTTGCGCCGGAAGGTTGGATCTCGAAAGCCAGGGCATGGTGATTCTCACCAACGACGGAAACTTGGCTCATCGCTTGACCCATCCTTCTCAAGGAGTTCGCAAAAAGTATCAAGTTGAAATCAATCAACCCCTGGAACAGGAACACTTTTCCAAACTATTGGAAGGTATCGAAGAAGGGGGTGAATTCATTCGCTTGGATGAAATTCGGGCAAAAAGCGGAAATCCAATCGGTTCGAGCAAATTGGAGATTATTCTAGGACATGGGAAGAAAAGAGAAATTCGCAGAGCCTTTGGTTTTTTCAGATACCGCATCCGTAAGCTCCGTAGAATCGCAATCGGAGGGTTGTCCTTGGGGAAAACTCCCCTTGGTCATTACCGAGAGCTTGAAAACAAAGAAATTGATTTGCTCTTTCCCAAATAACTTTTCTAAAGTGTCGTCATGGGAAAAAGTTTATTCGAATCATTGGCGGGCTCCATTCGCATAGGAGCGATCACATTATTTTTCACCTTTTCGGGTTTGGCAAAGGAAGAAAACCCGGCCCCTCCGAAGCTAGAGGATGCCTTTGCCAACCAACCGGCGGAAGCCGAATTCGATGCTCCGGCGTCACAAGAGGAAGTGGAACCAATCGTGGTGGGGAGGAAGCAATGGAGCGAACCTCCCTCAGATCAGAAACCATCGGACCTCGATCAAGTTCTCGTCAACTCTGACTCTACTCTCGACGCAACCCCCATTGATCAGTTGGACGCGTTGGAAACCAAGCAGGCCCAGTTGGATGGTTCGTCCTTGCCCTTAAAACCTCCTTCACCCGCTCCTGCAGTCAGTCTTCACAGGAATTTCGAGGGTACGCTTGTCCTCAAACCCCGAAAACTGGGACTGCAACGCGAATTTCCATTTCAGCTAGAGAACGCCCGTGGTCGCCGATTGGCCTACGTTGACACTGAAGGCCTGAAAATCGTTGATCCAGTCGAATTCAAGGACCGAAAGGTCAATCTATTGGGTAAACTCGAACCGCTTGAGGAAGGCTCGAAGGACTTGGTTATCCGAGCCCGACTGCTTCGCCCCATCGATTAGTTTCCCTTTCTGTTTTCGGAGGATCACGAGCAAAGCGTCTGCCAAGATGGAAATCATTGACGGCAATGAAATTGCTTCCAGCGTACTTCGGGGTCTGACCGATCGAATTTCCACTTTTGGAGAGAAAAAGCCCTGCGTTACATTTATAAGAGTAGGAGATGATCCCGCTTCGATTTCCTATCTCCGCAAGAAGGAAAAGACAGCTAATGAAGTTGGAATCCTAAGCCAGCTAAAGGTTTTCCCGGTCGAGATGAGCCAAGAAGACCTCTTGAGCGAAATTGATAAACTCAACTCCGACCCTGAGGTGCATGGCATCCTAGTGCAAGCCCCCCTACCCGAGCACATGGACGAACGAACCGTTTTCAACCGTGTTCATCCAAGCAAAGACGTGGACGGATTCAATGCGACTAATTTGGGAAAGCTTTGCCAAGAACAAGAGGATGCGTTTATTTCCTGCACTCCAGCGGGCATTGTGGAAATCATCAAAAGGACAGGGATCGAAACCGACGGCAAGCATGTCGTGGTGCTCGGACGAAGTCTGATCGTTGGCAAACCGGCTGGGATGCTTTTTCTACGAAAAGGCTTTCCCGGCAATGCGACCGTTACCTTTTGCCACTCCCGAACTGCCAACCTTAAGGATTTCGTCAAGCGAGCCGATCTGATTATCGCAGCCATCGGCAAAGCCCTTTTTGTTCAAGCGGACATGGTGAAGGAAGGAGCCGTGATCATTGACGTTGGCATAAACCGAATTTCCGACGAAACGAAAAAAAGCGGATATCGGTTGGTCGGTGACGTTGATTTTGAAAAAGTTGCTCCGAAAACTTCCTACATCACGCCCGTTCCGGGAGGAGTGGGTCCAATGACCGTAGCCATGCTCATGTCCAATACGGTGAAAGCCTTTGAGCAAGCAAGGAAATGACCTTGAGCGAGGAGCGCGAAGACAACCAATTGGCGTTGCCGCAATCTGCTGGCATCGGAAGAAGAATGATTGCCTTTGCCATGGATTTCATTCTCTTAACCTTCGTTGCCATTCTAATTTTGTTTTATTTGCCGGAACTCCTCGGCAAACAGACTGCCGATGAATTCAGTCGCTTATCGGGCAAGCTCATCGAAGCGTTCGAACAACCGGAACCGGACCAAGAACACGTTCAACGAGTGATGATGGAATTTTCGGAATTTTCCTCAAAAATTCATTACGAGTTTGTCGTGACCTTGGTCTTCGTTGCCTATTTCTTTTTTGGAGAATTCTTCTTCAATGGAAAATCGATCGGTAAATCGACCCTTTGCATAAAATCCAATAACTTTCGTAAAAACGGAGTACCCCTACCCCCCGGTCAGGCAGTCCTACGCTCCCTGATTAAAGGATTGTCATGCAGTTTCGCTCTTCTCGGTTTCGCAAACTTTGCCTGTCTACTCTTCAGCAAGGAGAGAAGATCCTTGCACGACTTGTTGTCAGGCTCGAATTGCATACTCGCCATTCCCAATGAAAAGGGAGAGGAATCAAAGACATGAATGGAGTCGGTTTCGTGGGCGCTGGAAAGATGGTCTCTGCGATCGTCAAATCTCTGCTGCATTCGTCATCGTTTCGGAAAAACGAACTGATTTGCTGTTCGGCCAATGACGGCACCTCCGAAAAGTTGTCCGAGGAAACTGGAATCCAAAGGGCCGATTGCCTTGAGGAAATGCTTGAGACCTCACCCGAACTTTTGGTTCTCGGGTGTAAGCCGCAACAGCTTGCGGAATTGCCGCTTCATGCGTCCGATGCCACCGCCGGTATGATAATCCTTTCGATCATGGCTGGCATAACTTTGGAAAGGTTGGAAGCGGTTTTTCCCAAGGCCCGAAATCTCGTACGATCCATGCCCAATACGCCCGGTCAAATCGGTGAGGGTGTGACCGGATATTTGTTCGCCCAATCGCCCCTCCCAGAGGATGC
>CEPJ01143316.1_pt1 | contig 19490 bp, 18 predicted proteins | sample 530561 | NCBI WGS metagenome assembly CEPJ01 (sample SAMEA2620404, study PRJEB7988) | marine metagenome | biome: marine biome (ENVO:00000447); feature: surface water layer (ENVO:00002042); material: "saline water (ENVO:00002010), including plankton (ENVO:xxxxxxxx)" | depth 5 m
GCCCGGGCAAAGGTGGGTGCGATTGCCAGCCAATCTCTCGCCAATCCCAAATACGGCCCCATCGGTTTGGATTTGCTCGCTTCGGGAGCCAACAGCCGGATGACCTTACGGACCCTGATCAACGCCGACCCCATGCGGAATCACCGGCAATTGGCAATCATCGGCAAAGAGGGAAACGCTTCGGTTTACACGGGCGCAAAATGCCTGGAATGGGCGGGGTCGAAAACCGGTCGGGACTGGGTCGTCGCAGGAAACCTTCTTGCCGGACCAGGCGTCATCGATGCCATGGCCAGAACCTTCGATGATACCAACGGCACTCTAGCCGAAAGAATGATTGCATCTCTGAAAGCCGGTCAAAAGGCGGGTGGAGACAAACGCGGCAGACAGTCCGCCGCCCTACTGGTGGTACGCCAGGGATGGGGGTACGCCGGTCTGACCGACCGTTTTCGTGACTTGAGGGTTGATGACCACCCCCAGCCCATCGATGAATTGGAGCGAATTTACCGCCTTCACCGAAAACTCTTTCCCAGAGCCGATGACTTGGGTAGGCAATGACCAGTCAGTCTGGTTTCTTATTGGAACAGCAAGCCTTCTCGGTTATTGAGAAGTTTGCATGATCCATACTTTTTCGAGATGAAGGCAGTGGCGCTCTTTTCAGGAGGGCTCGACTCCACCGTATTGGCTTACCAGCTTCTGGCAGAGGGGGCCGATCTTCGCTTGCTCTCCGTTCATTACGGCCAAAGGCATCGAAGGGAACTGAACAATGCAAGCAGACTCGCCGAATCCATGAGAGTCCCCCACCGCATCTTGGAATTCCCCGAATTGGGGAGCCTCCTGGGAGGCAGCTCTCTGACCGACGAATCCATCGATCTTCCCGAGGGTCATTATGAGGAGGAATCGATGAAAGCCACGATCGTGCCGAACCGAAACATGATTCTTCTCTCTCTAGCAGCCGGGCATGCCCTGTCCATCGGATTCGATACGGTGGCCTATGCCGCTCATGCGGGAGATCACACCATTTATCCGGACTGCCGGCCCGAGTTCGCATCCGCCATGGAGAATGCCTTGGGTTTGGCGGACTGGCAGAAACTGGGACTGCATCGTCCGTTCGTGGACAAAACCAAGGCCGACCTGGTAAGGATTGGCCATGAGCTTGGAGTTCCCTTCGAAAGCACTTGGTCCTGTTACGCGGGACGGGATTTGCATTGCGGCAGATGCGGAACCTGCGTTGAAAGAAAAGAGGCATTCGCCCTTGCGGGGATCGCCGACCCAACCGAATACGAGCATTAAACCGTAAATCCTATGATTACTTGCAGCAAAACCTATCGGGACATTCCCCTCTCCCACCGGCAGCCTTTTCATGCCGGCAAATGCTCGCGCCTGCATGGGCACAGTTGGGCAATCACCCTCACCTTCGAAGCCGAGGAATTGGACGAGAATGGTTTCGTAATCGACTTCGGAGACCTTCACTTCATACTCGATTGGATCGATGAACATCTGGATCACGGGATCCTGCTCTGCGCCAATGACCCCCTCAAGGAAGATTTGGAAATTCTTCAATCGAAGAAACTTCTTCGGGTTCTTTGGGTGGAATCCGCCTCCTGCGAAGGAATTGCCCGGTTTCTGTTCGAAACCTTTGATCCGATGGTTAGGGAAAAGACCAATGACAGGGCATCTCTGCAATCCCTGCATTTGGAGGAAGACAGCAAAAACTCAGCCACCTATTTTCCAGAAATGCCATGATGGGCTTACCGGTTTACGAACGATTCCACTCTTGGCAGGGAGAAGGAACGCACTTGGGCAAATCCGCCTTCTTCATACGGTTGCACGGATGTCCCGTCCATTGCTCTTGGTGCGATTCGGCCGGAACCTGGCATCCGGATCACAGACCGGAATCCGTGGAGAACATGGATCCCCAGGAACTGGCGGACGAAGCTTTCTTATCGTGTCCGGAAATCGTGGTCATCACTGGGGGTGAACCTGCGATTCATGACTTGCAGGACTTAGCTTATCAGTTGCGAAGCCGCAACCTCCCGGTGCATCTGGAAACCTGCGGAGCCTTCCCCATTTCGGGCGAAATCGATTGGATCACCATAAGCCCCAAGTGGGCAGCTCCTCCAATTGAGGAAACCCTTGAATTTGCCGACGAGTTGAAAATCATCGTGGAGGATGAGCATAGCATTGCAAAATGGTCGGAAAAGTTGTCTCTTCCCGACTTCAACATTCCCGTTTGGCTGAACCCGGAGTGGTCCAAGAGCAAAGACCCTGTGGTATTGGAATCGATCAACCAATGGGTGAAGGAACGCGGAGCTCCCTTTCGGGCGGGTTTTCAGGCTCACAAGCTTTTCTCAGCAGACCAAGGGGACGAACGGTCCAGACCCGATGCGAGCCTCAGTCATTTGCAAGAATGACACCTATCGGCTATCCTTTGTTGCGTCATGTGCGGAAGATATTCCTTAACCAACCGTCGGAGAGAAGCCCTCAACCGGAAGTTCGGAGTTCCTCCGGGACCCACGACTCCGCGTTATAATTGCGCTCCCGGCCAAATCCACGAAGTTGTCAGCCAAGAAGGCGGAGAAACGGTTTGGACGCGCATGCAATGGGGAAACCAAATTTCCTCCTCCTCTCGAGCCGACTTTCTGCCGATCAATGCCCGATCCGAAACCGTAGCCAGCAAACCAACCTTTTGCGATTCCTTCCGGGAAAAAAGATGCCTTATCCCAGCCGACGGTTGGTTCGAATGGCAGCTCATCGAAACTCAGCGCTACCCCCATTTCGTGCGAAGAAAGGATCATTCGACCTTTGCCTTTGCAGGAACCTGGAAAGAACTTCCCCCGGAATCATTGCACCGGAAGGCATTCACCATCATCACCCGCAGCGCTCCCCCAAACCTCATGCATTTGCATCACCGGGCTCCCGCAATCATACGCGAATCCGATTGGGAAAAGTGGTTGGCGGGCAAGTCCGGCGAGGAAGAACTCATCGAAATGATGAGCTGCGATCAACCTGAGTTGGAAGCCATTCAGGTAAGTTCAAAAGTCAACTCCACCCGCAACGACGGACCGGAGTTGTTGGAGCCCGAATCCGGTAAGCAATCTTTGCTTTTCTAACTCCCGTCGCCCTTCTTGAAGAAGTCACCCAGCTACCAGCGAGCTCGTGAACAAGCCGAGTCCTTTTTCAAGAAACGCTCATGGAAACCTTTCGCCTTTCAACGCAAAGCTTGGGATGCCTACGCGGCTGGGGAAAGCGGTTTGGTGCATGCTCCGACGGGAACCGGAAAGACCTATGCGGTTTGGATGCCCCCTCTGTTGGAATGGATGTCCGAAAGGGAGGGGAAGCCCGCCCATCAACGAGCGCCCGGACTACGAGTCCTCTGGCTGACCCCACTTCGCGCATTGGTTGCGGATACCACCCGCGCCCTCGAAGAGTTAAGCGAATGGCTTGAACTGCCCTGGACGATCGAGTCAAGAACCGGGGACACCTCCGGATCCGTTAAGGCCAAGCAAAGAAAGCGTTATCCCTCATGCCTGGTCACCACCCCCGAAAGCTTGTCTCTGCTGCTTTCCTATCCGGATACGCGCTCGGCCTTTTCCGATCTTCGGGCAGTCATCGTGGACGAGTGGCATGAATTGCTTTCCTCCAAAAGGGGAACCCAAACCGAGCTTTGCCTGGCCCGTCTTCGCCGATGGAACCCACGGCTTAAAACCTGGGGCCTCTCCGCAACCCTTGGGAATTTGGAAACCGCTCTTTCAGCCCTGTGCGGAGAAGAGGGAACTGGCATCCTCATCAACGGTGACCTGAAGAAGAAATTCGTTGTTCAAACAGTCCTCCCCAAAGACATGGAAAAATTTCCATGGGCCGGACATCTGGGCGGAAGATTAGTCGAGGAGGTGGCCAAGCGCATCGAACGGGCGGGCACCACTCTAGTCTTCACCAACGTCCGCTCTCAAACCGAATACTGGTACCACGCTCTTCTTTCCATCCGCCCCCAATGGGAAAACGACCTCGGCATTCATCATGGTTCCCTCGACCGCAAGGACAGGAATCAGGTGGAGGAACGTCTTCGCTCAGGAAGCGTCAAGGCCGTGGTCTGCACGAGCAGTCTCGATTTGGGCGTGGACTTCTCCCCGGTGGAGCAAGTGATCCAAATCGGCGGACCCAAGGGAGTGGCCCGCTTGCTTCAACGAGCGGGGCGATGCGGGCACCAACCGGGAGCCACCAGTCGGGTAATTTGCGTTCCCACCCAAGCGATGGAATTGATCGAGTATGCCGCCGCCCGGGAAGCGATGGAAGAAAGAAAGATCGAAGAGAGGAAACCGTTACGAGCGCCTTTGGACCTGCTTTCGCAGCATGTGGTCACTCTGGCTCTCGGAGGAGGGTTCGAAGAAAGGGAGGCGCTAGAGGAAATCCGTTCGGCCTGGTCGTACCGGAAGATCACCGAGAAGGAATGGAAGTGGGTTTTGGAGTTCGTGATGCGAGGAGGCAAAACCCTTCGAGCGTACGATCAATTCAAGAGGGTTGTCCAAAGAGATGGCATTCATTTGGTTGACTCCAAGGTCATCGGTCGTTTTCACCGAATGTCCATCGGTACAATCACCAGCGACCCTGCCATTACGGTCAAATTCAAAACCGGTAAAACTCTAGGCACCATCGAAGAATCCTTCATTTCCCGCATTCGTCCAAAGTCCAATTTTTTCTTTGCGGGAAAACTTCTGCGACTGGAACGAGTCCGCGACCTCACCGCCATCGTCACTAAGGCAAAGACGGGCAAAGGGGCGATTCCCGTTTGGGGTGGAGGCAAATCTCCCCTGTCGTCCGAACTCGCCACGGCGGTTCGGGAAAAAATTCGTCAGGCAAGGGAAGGCCTCTTCGATGGAGCGGAGATGAAGGCCATACGCCCTACCCTTGCCCTGCAGGAAAAATCCTCTCTTCTCCCAAAGCCTTCCGAGTTTCTCATCGAACGGACGGAAACCAAGGAGGGGACCAACTGGTTTCTCTTCCCGTTTGCCGGTCGATTGGCTAACGAGGGATTGGCCGCGCTTGTGAGTTACCGCATGTCCAAGATCACTCCGATGTCCCTCTCCGTCTCCTTCAATGACTATGGTTTTCACCTTTGTTCCAATTCCAACCTACCCATCGATCAAAAGCAATGGGGCGACTTGCTTTCACCCGAGGGCGTACTCGAGGAGTTGTTGGCATGCATGAACCTAAGTGAAATGGCAAAAAGGCAATTCCGTGAAGTTGCCCGGGTGGCGGGCCTTATTTTCCAAGGGTATCCCGGAGCCCAAAAATCCGCCCGGCAAGTGCAAGCTTCGGGCGGACTTTTCTTCGACGTATTCGCCAAGTATGACCCCGAAAACCTATTGCTCGAGCAATCGAGGCGAGAAGTGCTGGAGAGGCAATTGGAGCTTCAAAGGATCGAGCAAAAGTTGGGCGAGATCCAAACGCAGAAAGTGATGATCAGGAAAACCAATCGCCTGACTCCTTTTGCCTTTCCACTCTGGGCGGAATCGCTTCGCACCCAAGTAAGCACCGAATCCTGGGGAGACCGGGTTAGAAAAATGGCTCGTGAACTTGAAAGTGCCGGCTAAGGCATTCATGGCGTTTGAGAAAATCATGGACATAATCTGGCAAAAGGAAACCTTCCGACTGCTTCCGGAAAAAGCGATTCATTGGCCTGCGGAGAAAACTCTCTTCGTTGCCGATCCTCATTTCGGCAAGAGCGCAACCTTCCGTAAAGTGGGGATTCCAATTTCCGACGAGAATTCCAAGGATGATTGCAAAAAACTGCTGACTCTTTGCGAGAATACCCAAGTCAGAAAAATCATCTTTCTCGGAGATTTTCTTCATGCCCGACAAGGGAGAAGCGATTCGGTGAGAAAGCTACTTGGGGAGTGGAGATCGAATTGCCTGGAAATCGAACTGCACTTGGTGCGAGGCAATCACGATCGAAAATCCGGCGACCCTTGGCAGGAATTGGACATACGGTGTCACGACGAACCCTTGAGCATCAAGAGCTGGCATTGCCGCCATCACCCCATGGAAGATCCCAAGGTCCCCCATCTGGCCGGACATTTGCACCCTGGTTTCTCAATTCGTGGAAAATCCCGCACGGGGGTTCGTTCGGCATGTTTTCAGGTGAGCGAAAACCGCATAATCCTCCCTGCTTTCGGATCCTTCACGGGCCTGATGGAGATAAAGCCGATGCAAGGAGACCGAATTTTCATGACCAATGAGCATGAAATTGTTCCTCTCCCTCCTTTTTGAGACCAATCTCAAGACCCTATCTACATATTGAACTTTCCAATTTCAACTTGACTTCAAACCATAATGTGAAAGCCTTAGGTAAGTCGTTCTTCGACTAAGTAAAATATCAACCAATATAAAATATTACATTATGAAAAACCTGCTTTTCATTCTTGGATTACTTTCCATTGGATTCTTTGCTACCTCATGCGGATCGGCTGAAGCTGAATGCTGTGGGCCTGACGGCGAATGTTGCAGTGAAGAACATGATCACGGCGAAGAAGAAGCCGCCGAATAAATTTTTGGAAGTTTTCTTTAGAACCCTTGTCGCTTCCTTGCGGCAAGGGTTTTTTTGAGCCACGAAAAGGCACATGGTTTGCATCCGTAAACGCCTCTCGATAAAATGGTTTAATGGATTATCATCCCAAAGTTTCCAAGAGCAAGTTGTCGGAGGATACTCTCCAAGTCACTTATTCCACGGAAACCAGTCGCAAATCCTTCATCATTCGATTGCCGGAACGGACGGAAGAACCACCACCTCTGGCCATCGAATCCTTTGCCATGGATCCGGAGCACTATCATAAACTGATGGAGAGAGTTGAACGGATGCGACCAAGGGATTCGGAATCCTGATTGGCTTCTTGCCAAGTTCAGTCCTTTTGCCGATCCTTGGAAATGGCTTTCTCGATCAAACGGGTCACCCGACCCTTTGCCAGCCTTTCCTTGGGTAATGATTTCCTTAGGACATCCTTAGGCTTGAGGGGAAAAGGCGTTTCCTCTTTCGGGCGATCCCACTGGTTGTATGGAAGAGCTTTGGGTATGGTTACGCTTACCGCTTTTCTCTCCTACTGGTTTCAGGCGGATGCCCTAATTGGCCCGAACGGTCTAAACCCATGGGAAGAGGATTTAAGCAAGGTAGCGTCATTGACCGAAGGTGGGCAGGATTCTTGGCGTAAAGTCTCACTTCGCCCAAGCCTGCTTTGGTTTTCCCCCTTCGCCAACCACCATTTGCTTTTCGGAATCGGTTCGCTTGCCGCCCTTTCCCTAGGGATTGGATTTCTTCCTCTTCTCTCGGGCATTTTGTGCTACCTCTGCTATCTCTCCCTTATGGTCGTCGGAGAGCCTTTTCTCAGTTTTCAATGGGACGCCCTCCTCGTTGAGACTCTTCTCCTTTCGCTGCCGTTCCTTCCAGCCGTACGCTTCCATAGATTTCGCGAACCTCTTCCACATTCTCGTTTGGCCCGCCTCCTGATTCTTGCCATACTTGCGAAACTGATGCTCGAATCCGGCATCGTAAAGTTCACTTTCTACGATCAGGACGGATCCAACACCTGGCGAGATTTCACCGCTCTCGACTACCACTATTGGACGCAACCATTGCCCCACCCGCTCTCTGCCTGGATCCATTCGCTACCTCGATGGTTCGACGAATTTTCGCTCGTCAGCATGTATGCGGTGGAACTGGCTTTGCCCTTTCTGCTCTTCTTTCCGGGCAATATCCGCCGGATCGCTTTGCTCGGACAACTTCTGCTCCAATTCGCCATCCTTCTTTCCGGCAACTACGGTTTTTTCAATTTACTGACCATGGTTCTCTGCATCCCCCTGTGCGACGACCGAATGTTTGCCTTTCTTTCAAGGGAAAGAATCAAGGTAACCCAAACCGAAGCTCTTTCGAAATTCTCGACCGGGTTTGGATTGGCGCTCGGACTCTGGGCCCTTTTTCTGGCTATTTCCTGGAAACATCTGGCCAGGGATTTACAGGGCAACCAACCTGAGGAATCCCCGGTCCTGAGTTACCCCAAGGGCATCGATGAAATAGAACATGCCCTGCGTCCGCTACGCTGTTTCAATTCCTATGGACTGTTCCGGGTCATGACCAGAACACGGCCCGAGATCATAATAGAAACCAGCCGGGATGCCGAAGACTGGCAAATAGTCCGCTTCCATTGGAAAGCATCCGCGCCCACGGACTCACCCCGGTTCGCTGGACCTCACATGCCTCGGATCGACTGGCAGATGTGGTTCGAAGGCTTGAATTGCGAACGCTATGCGGGGCATCCTTTCTCCCGTTTTCTCTATGGGCGCTTCCTCGAACTGACTGCTCGGGGAGCGGAACCCAATGACTTTTCGGATTTGCCCAAGGTTTTGGGGGCGCGGGAAACCGAAGCGTTAAGTCAGGCGCCTCCGCAAGCCCAACGGGAGGCATTGCTCAACTACAACCATCTGATGAGCTCCTTTCTCTCGCGCTCTCTTTGGTTCGGTCGATTGCTCAAGGCGATTGGTCAGGGGAACGAAACGGTGCTCGGACAATTCCGTGAAGGCTCCAAAAGCCACACCCCTGCTAATTTTATTCGCGTTTCCCTTCATCATTACGAATTTTCAACGGATTCCAATCACGCTTGGTCCACCAGGGCGGTTCCCACGGCAAGGTACGTTCTCAATCTCAAGGAATCATCGCCTTGAGCTTAAAATATCCTTGAGCCTGCCCCGAAACTCGATTCTCTTTTCGAGATGAAGAGCGCATACGAATTGGCCATGGAAAGAATGGGGGGGGATGAAAAACCTCTAACCGCCGAGCAGAAAGAGCGAATCGCGGATGTGGACGCCAAGTACAAGGCAAAGATTGCCGAGAGAAGGATCTTCCTTGAAAAAGCGATCCAAGATGTCCTTGCTCAGGAAAAAACCGAGGAAGCCGAGGAGTTGAGATCTCAACTCGTTCAGGAAACCGCCAAGCTCGAAGCCAAGTCCGAGGAGGAAAAGGATCGCATTCGCGAATCCTAGGCTACTTTGCCAACTTCAGTCTTTGCCCTGTAGGAAAGGACGTAAAGCATTGCCAGTGGGATTCCATAATCCCCCCACCTCTCAATCCATTCGAAGATGTTCACGATTCCCATACCCGCCACCGTGTCGGCGGGTACGTAAAGAAATTCGGTGAAAAGCTTCCAAAGCAAGGCGAGAAAGATCAGCGGGCGAATGGGAGCAAGAAAGATAAGAACGCCCAGAGCGAATTCGGCATATCCCACCTGAGTGATGAAAGCGACGTCTGCGTTCACTCCAATGGATTGCCAATGGTTGATCAACATCTGCTTTTCCACGGCGAAACCGAAGCCGGCGTGCCCAATTAAAAGCAAAGCAAGACAGGTCCTGCATAAGAAGAAAACCGTATCTATGGTCGATTCCTTGATCTCGGGTTCGGTGTAACTTGAAAGCAAATCCTTGCGAGTGATCGCAAATGCGCCCCCCATCACCAAGAGCATGAAGGGAGGACCCCAGTTCCCCGCTCGTTCCCAGAACTCCCAGGTTTGCATCTTGGCAACCCTCATGGAATCCGTGGCCAGTTGCACCACCCACTCCCCGTCTATCTGAACTTTCTCGAGATTCCCCGACAAGGGTCTCAAAATGGCCGTCCACAAGGCCCACAAGAACATCCAAATGAGAATCGTCCGGTTTGGAGATTTCAACAACAGCAGCGCCATGAGAATATCAAAGGCGCCAATCAGAGGCTGAAGGGTCCAGGCCAGTTCGGGTTCGATACCCTGAGAGGCAAAGAAGGGAAGCCAGCCCGACTTGGTGATAAGCCCCCAAGTTCCGTGTCCGATGAAACAAAGGGCCGCAGTGATGCGTAGAGTCCAATGCAACTGAGTTTGCAAAACCCGCTTATCCCCCGAATGGGGAGAGAACAATCCATCCAAGAAATATTCTTTCGGTGTCATATACCTATGCTTATTGACCGCCCCTTCCGATGCAATTAGGAAATAATCATGCTTCGCCCAAAAGTTCTTCCGCTTCCCTTTTTCGCCATTTGCCTCCTAGCCTTGACTGGCTCCTTGTCCGCACAGTTCAACGAGGATTTCTGTCAGAACTTGGAGAATTTCGGTAAATTTTACGATCGTCCGGAATCTTCCGGTCTCCAAAGCGCAAAACTCTTCCTCTCCTATCAGCATCAACTCGGTCACATCAAGGGCGAGGACAAAAACGGTCACTCATTCGACGACGACTTCGAGGAGTTTCGCCGCTTTTGGATGGGCCTTTCCGGAACTTTCGCATCCCATTGGAAATTCAAGGTAGTCAGCCAGCTATCCAATGACCGCAAAGCCTATCCGGGAAATTACCGGCAGTGGGGTCATGAAACTTTCCGCGCCGCCAACCTGTCCCTTGACGCAGGCAAGGCTTTTGGTCTGAAAGGCTTGGACTCGATGGAACTGGGCTACGGGAGGAGAACCGGAAGAATGGCGGATGAATGGCAACGCTCTTCCACGGTCATCAATTGCCTCGAGCGCTCTTCCTTCGCCAACAAGCTTTGGCTCTACGACAAAGAGAAAGGAAACCCGCTTGCGGCCTGGGTGAAATGGTCTGCCGGCAGCCACACCTTTGATGCCGCGGTTTTTTCCGGCACCTACGATGACTACTTGGGTGGCTGGGAGGACAGCAAAATCTTTTACCTTTCCTGGTTGGGGAACTACTCGGACAGCAGTTCCCTCGACCTCTTGGAGTATTGGATTTCCTATTACAACCAGCAAGGCGATGCAGACGAGGATCATCTGGCCGGAGGCATGGATTGGTCTATGGCATTGGTCAACCGACTTGGACAAGGCGATTGGCTTCTGCACAGCACTCTGGCTGCGGGAAACAGCGGGGTTCTGGACAAAAACGGGGGTTCCAAGGACGTTCGCCGACGGGGAGAATTTTGGGGGATCGTCCTCATGCCCATGCGTTGGTTGCAAAAAGACCGGCTCAAACTGGTCGGGCGCCTCCTTTATCAGGAATCGGACCAAACCCATGGAATCAAGCTCAACAGCCGCTACGCCCCCCTTGCCCAAGCTCGAGACTCCACCTTGGAACTTGATGGAGGAAGAGGAGACCAGCATCATGCCTTTTATCTGGGGCTCAATTACTATCTTTGCGGGGAAAGAATGAAAGTCATCAGCGGAATCCAGTATGATGACTTGAAATCGGAAGGTTCGACCCAGTACGAAGGATGGAGCCTGGGCACAAGTTTCAGAATTTGGTTTTGAACCGAGAGTTGCCCGAAGGGGAAATGCTTCAGCTACTGAGCGGATGGGGCATACCCATCCCGCTCGGCGGCGATTCTTTGAACGGCAGACTTCATCAGATCCAATGATTCCTCCAAGGAACTCAGCAATTTGAACTGGGTTCGGGTGCGATCCAAATTATGACCGGGCCACCGGGTCTTGAAATAGCGATCGCCCTCCAAGTAATCGGTCAGGAATCGCAGGCCCAACTCGTAAGTGATGACCGAAGGAGCCAGTGGCAAAAATTCGATTTCCTCATCCGAAAGCATATCACCGACCGCTTCGAGGTATCCCTGGGCAATGGCTTCGAAAACCGAAGGCAGAAAACGAACTTTGCTGAGATCCGTCTCATCCTCCAAAGACGAACAGGCCGCGGTTCGGACCAAATCTCCGAAATCGTGAAGGACACACCCGGGCATAACCGTGTCCAGATCCACGACGCACATGCCCTGCCCCGTATCCTTGTGCAAAAGTACGTTGTTCAGCTTGGTGTCGTTATGAACCACCCGGGATGGAAAATCCTTCAACCTGATTTTTTCGGCCAAGACTTCGCGTTGCTTGGCAAAGGCAACCAAATCCCCCACCTCACGGGATCGCCCGTGAGCATCCTTTTCCAAGGCGAAGAGAAAATCATCAAAGCGCTTTCGGGTGTTATGAAAATCAGGAATGGTTTCCACCAAAGCCGGACCGGGCAAATCATTCAAATTGGCCTGAAAGAGACCGAAGGCCTTGGCTGCCTCGTATGCGTGGTTGTCATTTTTCGGAACCTCAAAGGAACGCCCGCCCGCAATGAATTTGGTCATACGCCAGTACGAATTGCCTTCCCTGAGAAAGGATTCACCATCCATTGTCGGAATCAGGATAAGAGTCTCAAAAGCGTGCTGCCCATCGACGGCCTTCCGTCGGAGATGAGCGGTAACGCGGGAGAAATTTTCCATCAAACCCTTTGGGTTTTCGAAAACCTCGGAATTGATTCTCTGCAGAGTGTAGCGATTGGTTTGCTTTCCGTTCCGGCAAAAAACCAAGAAGGTATCGTTCACGTTTCCATTTCCATGAGGTTCAAAGGAGGAAAACGTTCCATCAATTCTGAAACGACAGCAGATTCGTTCAATGGAATGATCGGTTGAAATCAGCAAGCATCCGAGTCTTCAAAATTTTAGTCCAAGGTCAACCTTCGAAGAGTCCCGGCATCAGTTCCTTTGCAAAGCATCCCTTTGCTTGGCCTTCTTTGCAATCCTCATGAAAACAAATTTCTTTTCCAATTCGCAGACCGCATTCATGGGCAAATTTTTTTTAGGAACGAGAAAAAGACCCCAAATCAATAATTATGATAATTCATTACTTGCATGAAATATAAACATACTTATTGACAATAAGCTAAAATTATGGATTTTAGGACGTAAGGTGATGTCAAGGATGGTGGAAGTTTTGAATGGTTTCGGTATTCCGAATCAAGGCTCCCTTGGCCCCAAAACCAAAACTAAGAGAGGAAATCATGAAAGATGTGATCTCACAAATACACGAATGGATTAAACTCGTTTCTCAGGTTGGCTTAGGATTGATCGCACTGGGTGTGATCGCGGAAATCGTCTTCGGCAGAGGAGCGATTTTTGGGGCCAGCGTCATCGGAAACCTTCAGCAAATCGTAACTGACATTGGTGGAGAGAATGGCTTCATCGGATTGGTAGCAATCCTCATCATTTTTGCGATCCTGCAGCGGAACCGCTAATTGCAAACGATTTTTTCAGTTTCTCCGGACTACTGAAACAAACAACAAAAGGAGGGAATAAAAATGGAAAACGTAGCAAAAAAACTAAAGGAAACCATAGGTGGCCTAACTGACATCCTGATCGTTGCGATTGGCTTGTTGGTTGTCGTTCAAGTCGTATTCGGAACCGAAGGCGGCATCGACATCATCGGAAACATAACCGGCGTGGTGGACTCCTTCATCGGAGCAAGCGCCAGCTTGGCGAGCTTGGTTGCTCTGCTGATCGTCATGGCAGTGCTGGGACGAAAACAGTAACCGATAGGAACCTTTACACGGAAAGGGGAGGCACTGCGCCTCCCCTTTTTTTGTCTACCAATTGAATGAAAGGCTACAGGAGTAACTCCTCCACGTAATTCCTCTGATCAAAGATCCGATTCGCTTGAACGAAGACTGAGGTCGTGGCTTGCATCCGGACTTCCAACCGGGCCAACCGGGAGGCAGCGATCGCCATATCCAGATCGGCTATCCGGGAAAGCGTCTTTTCCTTTTCCACGACCTGTTCGTCCATGCTCTCGAACTCGGAGCGAAACCGAGCAGCGCTTGCCCCCACCAGAGCCAGCTTGTCCGAAACGTCCTCTTCCGCCTCCATGATCCGACCCAATGCATCCTGCGCGTTTGCCATGGTTTTCAAGTCAATCTCCGTACTGGGCAGAAAACGTTTGAAATTTACCCTTTGAAGTTCGAACTCCTGGCCATGCTCGTCATTCTGTACCCGGAGGTTGACCGGATCACTTTCCCTTATGTATCCTCTCGGGTTGGTGCTTGTTTCATGCGGCAGATCGTTCCATAAGGCGTTGTTCGATAGAATCTGCAAAGCATCCTCATTTCCTCTAAAATCGTTGGGTTCGTTCGCGTTCCAATTTTCATAAGCCCCATTCACGACGTAACCTGCCGGGGTATGATTATCGCTCTTGCCATTCCAAAAGAGTTTACCCAAACCTCCTTCCTCCTTGGCTTCCGGACCCTCCACCCATCTCCATTCACCCTCCGTATGGGCGTCGCTTCCTCCCAACCAAAGGGCGATGTTGGTCAACTGACCTTCCAGTTGGCGATTGATCTCATCCTGCTCGTCCGCAGTTGTGACCGTGGCCATGTAGTGGTCGTATTGCGGATCGCTCTTGCTGCTTGCCGCAGCATGGGCCCGAGCGTTGGCCCAAGTTATGTTGCCCGTATCTATAACTTTGTAACGTGTGTTTCTGAACAAGTCTTGCCCATTGAACTGTTCCATATCGATCTCCAAAACCTGTTCTCGCAATTCCTGAAATTCACGGTCGTACAACTCCCGGTCGGAATCGGTTTTGGTAACGTCCTGCGCCATGGTGGCTAAGGTTGACATCCGGCGGTAAATGCCCTGAACGATTTGCAAAGCGGCTTGCTGGGCATGAGTGTAGGACAACCCGTTTTGCAGGGTTTGGCTAACCTGTCGCATCCTTTTCAGCTCGGATTCATTTTTCATTTCCATGGACAAGGCCCCGGCATCATCGAAGGGACGCACGTGCTTCTTGCCGGATGAGAGCTTTTCCGTATATTCCAGTCTCTCTTCCTGAATGGACGACATGTCCCTGGAGATTCGGGACGCGAAATTGTGAGTGTCAGAAACAATCATATTTGCTTTTTGGTTGGGCGTTTTTTGAGAGAAGCTCTGATTCAAACGGGTGGATTTGAAAAAACGCTTCGGTCGGATCGCCGATTAATAACATCCTTGTTTATGTAAATGTACGTTTCCATCTTCCTGATGGAAATCACAGCGAATGCTTACATAAGAGAATCCTTGGTTAGTTGGTTTATTTTAAGATTGGATTCAGCCTGCTCCGAAGGGAAACCCGATAAGTTGCCGAAGAACCTAAGACATGCATGCCTTGAAAGGATCTTACGCGAAGGCTTCGATTCAGGAATGACTGGACCCGAAGAAATGGATGAGACGAACCTTCGACACTCCTTGTCGACGGAACTATGAAAATCAACTACGCCTCCATGCGTATGACCATAAAGTCGGACGAAGCGGGCGAAACTTTAGCGATAAGCTTTCCTTTTATCGCAAGGGCAGCGCGAAGGAACCCAAAAGAGTCACCACCAAACCCAAGAATGAGATTGCAGTGAGCAAAACGGACCAGGTTGCGAGAGTTTCCCGTTCCGTAAATCCACTGAGTCTTTGAACCACCCAAAATCCACTGTCGTTCATCCAGGATAAGGTGATTGAGCCAAACCCGATGGCCAGAAACACATAGACCGGGTGATAGCTTAAATCGGAACCGTCCCCAATGATGGACGCCATCAAACCAACCCCGGTGATCATCGCCACGGTGGCGGATCCCTGAGCAATTCGTATGAAAGCGGTCACTCCCCATGCCAACAAGACGTAGGAAAGACTCATGGAGTTGGCGAGAGAAGCCATCGAGTCCCCCACCCCACTCATCCGGATCATTCCTCCAAAAGCGCCTCCTGCCCCGGTGATCATGATAATCATTCCCGCAGTGCCCAGCGGGGCCTCAAGTTGTTTCGCAATCATGGAACCCATTTTGGAACTTTCGCCATGCTTTTCCAATTTGACTTGGCGGATCAGAAGAAAAACCGAGACCAAGGACGCAAGACACATGGCTACGTTCGGCTCACCGAAGAAAGAGAGGAGTGAAAAAACGGTATTGCCCGAATGGGGTGTGAAAGGCCCAAGAGCGACCCCTTCTCCACCCAAGACCTTAATGAAGGAGACCGATGAAATCATAATCACCGGAATGGCGATGGGCAAATAGGATAAGACCAGAGGAGGCAGTTCGCTGTCTTCCTTCGCCATTATGGATTGCCCATCCTCCGCGCTTGTTCCACCAACCGGACGCATGGGAAAATCATATTTCCTTTCAAACCATTTGGACATCGCCAGGACGAGGATGGCCACCGGCACACTGGCAACCAATCCCGCTACCAAGGCATAACCCAAGTCAATCGACAAACTGTCCGCAATCATCAGGGGACCCGGTGTGGGAGGAACCATGGAATGAGTGATGGCGCCTGCCCCCGCCATCGCCATGACAAAAAACAGATACTTGCCGCCCGCCCGCAACGCCATGGCCCGGGCCAGGGGTATCAGGAGAAAGAAGACGGTATCGAAGAAAACAGGAATCGACAGCAAAAAGCCGCTGATCAGAAGCACCAACCCGGCCCTCTTTTCCCCAAATACGGAAAGCAAATGACGCACCACCCGCTCGGCCGCTCCGCTCCGCATCATACAGGTTCCGATGATCGCCGCCAGAGCGATGATCAATCCGATCCCACCGGCGGTGTTTCCGAAACCCATCAGGGTCCACTTGACCGCAAGGACGTGATTGGCGGGAGATCCCTCGGAGTCGGGCAAATCGACCCGGTTATGATACAAGCCCTTGTTTTCGACGGAAAGCTCCGGCAAGGGTCCGGAAAGCAACCCCACGAAAATAGCGGCGCTCATTAAGGCGAAAAAGGGATGAAGCTTTAGCTTGGTAACGGAGAACACGACCCATGCGACGGATACGAGCAAGACCAGCAAAGGCGAATGAGAAGGGACGGTGGAGGCAAGAACGGTTTCGGTGATCATGTGGCTTGCCTATGAGTTGAGGTTTCCTCGATGCCAATGGCAAGAAGGAATTTCCTTCCGGGGGTACTCAAGAAAGGGATCAGTAATCGATCAACCAGCAACTGCCGTGGGAAAAATGCTCGGCCTCCGCCACTCCGATCCATCTCTCGACGAAACGCGGACCCCACGAATCGGTGAAGGCAATCTCTTCGGTTTCCTTGTTGAAACCGTGAATGATGCAAATGTGAAGGTTCTCCGATCGATGAGGCTTGGGCAGGTCGGCCACCTTGTCAGCTGCCTTCTCCACGATCGTCTTCCAAGATTCCGTATCGGTCGATCTTCGCATGGCGGTCCGACGGTCAGCGGTATCGTTGAACCATTCCGTGGAATGCATGCCCCAGAGAACCGGCACGCCCGCATCCAGAAGTTTCTGCAAATCTCGAAAACTGGGCTGTTCCTGCAAAGCCTTGAAAGTCCGCCCCGCTCCCCAAACTTCCTTTTGCACCGCATTGACGAGAACGGAAACCACGGTGCCTCCGCCCAAACCCGTACTCCCCGACATCGCCAAGAGATACATGTCCGCGGGGATCTCCATGTAGCGCATGCAACGCTCGAAGGTCGCGGGGACGCAATAGCCCTTGGGCCCCTGATCCACCATCGGGATGTTCCGGATCACCACGTCTCCGTTCTCCCTTCTTTCGACGTTTGCCTCGTGAATTCTACGAATGTGCATGTCCGCGACCTTGGTCTGTTTGCCCCGGCGGTCCGCCACCTCCGAATGCTCGATGGCCAGGCTGACGAATTCTCCCTCCGCCACCGACAAGAGAAAACTGTGCCCTTTCCAGTCCCACCTCGAAACCTTTCTTTTGGCCGAACCTTCCCCATAGTTCTGCCTTCGCGGGCTACCCAAAACACCCTCCAATCTTGCGGCAATGGTTTCCGCATCCCGATCGATCATAGCGGCCAACTCTTCGGGATCCCTGGTAACCGAGCCCTCCTTGAAATGCTCTTCGGCCACCCCCGCGGAGGCGAAGCAATCTCCCTTGTTCGCAAAAACCAGGGAGAACCGGGAAACCTGCCCGGGTGATCCGTAGAAGGCGGCGGAATAGGGACGGGCATCCAAAAAGCGGTAGCTGGAATCTGCGTAGAGCCGGCAACTGATTGAATTGCTGGTCGATGATTCGACCGGCCACCTCAGGCGTTCACCCAATTCGTCGGCGGTGTCATCCCAGAGCCGGTCGTCGGCAAACAAGGATTGCCCCACCGCCTGATTCAAACTCTTGAAGGACACTTTGGATACCGAAGAACTCGACCGGCTTCCCGATCCGCTGCCCGAACTTGCCTGCCTCTCCTCCATGCTCTGCATGATCAGGGCTTTGCTGGCTTCGTTGAAAATGGATATGGAGACCACAAAGGCAACACCGTCCTTACGCTTCAGTTGGACCCGACCATTTTGAAAGGCAAGGATTTGAGCTTCGATGGCAGTTCCGGAGAGATTTTGCAAACGAACGAATTCCCGACCCGCACAAACCGCTCCGACCAAAAAAAACGAGAGCAAAAAAATACGCATGATCATGCAAGTTTATAAAAGCTTCGACTAGGACAAGGCAAGGAAGCTTTGCATGGGTCCCGAGAATCTTTCCCAAAGAGGGTTGCAGGAGAGCGAAGGGACGGGTATTGGTTTTCTTTTTAATTTTCATTCCACACCGTACCAATGAGCCCCAAGCAAACCATCGAATACACTCACACGGACGAAGCCCCCGCTTTGGCAACGCAGTCCCTGCTGCCAATCCTCCGCGCCTTCAGCGCCACCTCCGGGATTGAATTCCAATTACGGGACATTTCCCTGGCCGGACGAATCCTCGCTCACTTTCCCGACTCCCTGAGTCCGGAGCAGCAAGTTCCCGATGCCCTGTCGGAATTGGGCGCGCTCGCCACTCAACCGCAGGCCAATATCATCAAACTGCCCAACGTAAGCGCCTCCATCCCCCAGTTGCAGGACGCCATTCTCGAGCTTCAGGGAAAAGGCTTTGCGGTTCCCGACTTCCCCTCCGATCCCCGGACCGAAGAGGAAAAAGCGACCCGGGCAACCTATGCAAAGGTCTTGGGTTCAGCGGTCAACCCCGTGCTGCGCGAGGGAAACTCCGACCGCCGGGTAGCCAAACCGGTCAAGGAATACGCCCAAAAGAATCCCCACTCGATGGGATCATGGACCTCCGACTCCAAGTCTCACGTCGCTCACATGCAATCGGGTGACTTTTACGGAAGCGAACAATCCTGCATCCTTGAAAAGGCCTGTTCGGTCCGCATCGAATTCATCGACTCATCCGGGAACGCCCAAGCCCTCAAGGAGGAACTTGAACTTCTCGAAGGCGAAGTCATCGACGCCTCGGTGATGAGCCGAAATGCCCTCCGCTCCTTTCTCGCCGAGCAACTCGACGACGCCCGCGAACAGGGCGTGCTCTTCTCCCTGCACATGAAGGCGACCATGATGAAGGTATCCGACCCCATTATCTTCGGTCACTGCGTGGAGGCGTACCTTGGGGATTTGCTCGACGAGCATGGCGATACCCTGCGTTCCGCCGGTTTCAAACCCAATAACGGACTCAGTGACTTCGACCGGACGCTCGATTCTCTGGAACCCGAAAAACGGGAGACCATCCGGACCCGTCTGGAGGAAATTCTAGGGGATCGCCCTCCTCTGGCCATGGTCAACTCGGACAAAGGCATCACCAACCTCCACGTTCCCAGCGACGTCATCATCGACGCCTCGATGCCCGCGATGATCCGGACGTCCGGTCAGATGTGGGGCCCCGACGGAAATCCCGCCGACACCAAAGCGGTCATTCCCGACCGCAATTATGCCGGGGTCTACCAGGCGACCATCGATTTCTGCAAA
>CEPJ01046335.1_pt1 | contig 19442 bp, 20 predicted proteins | sample 530561 | NCBI WGS metagenome assembly CEPJ01 (sample SAMEA2620404, study PRJEB7988) | marine metagenome | biome: marine biome (ENVO:00000447); feature: surface water layer (ENVO:00002042); material: "saline water (ENVO:00002010), including plankton (ENVO:xxxxxxxx)" | depth 5 m
AATATATAGACAGAGATATATCGACCTAATGAGTAGCCAAGAATCTAGAGAACTCTTTGTTAAAAGGAACAAAATCATACAATCGTTACGTAAGAATCTTGAATCTGAAGGATTTTTAGAGGTTGAGACACCGATGATGCATCCAATTCCAGGAGGCGCTAATGCAAGACCATTTGAAACACACCATAATGCTTTAGATAAAAAACTTTACCTAAGAATCGCTCCCGAATTATATCTAAAACGACTATTAGTCGGAGGATTTGAAAGGGTTTTTGAAATAAATAGAAACTTTAGAAATGAAGGCATATCAACAATTCATAATCCAGAATTTACAATGTTAGAGTTCTATGAGGCTTATGGAAATCTTGAAAAAACAACAAACTTTATTCAAAAATTAGTGCAAGATAGTGTACTTGAAGTAAATAACAGTCTTAAAATTCAATATGATGGAAAGCCACTTGATTTATCCAAAAATTTTAAAGTTATTTCTGTAAAGGAATTACTTAAACAAAAACTTGGGATTGAAAAGTTAGAGAGTTCAAAAGAAATTTTTGATGCCGCCAAGAAGCATAACTTAAAAATAAATAAGAGTTGGGGGTGGGGTAAAGTTCTGCTAGAACTTTTTGAAAAATATGTGGAGAAAGATTTATGGGAGCCAACATTCGTTAAAGATTATCCATATGAAGTATCGCCACTTTCAAGAAGAAAGGATGGTGATAAAGATTACACAGACAGAGTTGAATTATTTATTGCTGGAAGAGAGTTCGCAAACTTTTTTTGTGAATTAAATGATCCCATAGATCAAGAAGAACGCTTTGATGACCAGCTAAAACAAAAGGATTTAGGAGATATCGAAGCAATGTTTTTTGACGAAGATTACATTAATGCTCTAAAGCATGGAATGCCTCCCGCAGTTGGTGTTGGAATTGGTATTGATAGATTGATTATGCTGGCTACCGACAGCCAATCAATTAGAGATGTGGTACTTTTTCCTACCCTAAAGTAAATCTTTTACGAGCTCTCTTTCTTCTAGTAACTCATTTGAAGTTTTTCTAATCTTAGATTGTGCAAACTCACTCAAATTAAAATCTCTTACAATTTTAATGTTTCCTTCTCCATCGGATATTAGAGGAAAGCCAGAAAATATTCCTTCAGCAACATCATATGATCCATCACTCAAAACAGCTGCATTAAAAACATCACCAGATCTAGTTTTATGTTCTACATTTTTTACTGTATCGCATGCTGCCCTTGCTGCAGATGAAGCTGAAGAAGCTCCACGAGCATCAATTATTTCTGCACCTCTTTGTTGAATTTTCGGCAAAAAATTATTTTCTACCCATTCATGATCTCCGATTTGTTCATATGTGTTCTTGCCGTTAACATTTGAATTCTCTAAATCTGGAAACATGGTAGGACTATGATTGCCAAATATAGCTAAACGATAAATGTCGTCGACGTGACAGCCCAACTTTTTTGCAACCTGAGCCTTTGCTCTCAATGCATCCAACATTGTCATTGCCATCCATAATTGATTTGGATTTTTGGCATTTTTATAGCCTATTAGAGCATTAGTATTGGCAGGATTGCCTACAACTAGAACTTTGCAATTATTTTTTGCTTTTGAGCCAATAGCTTTCCCTTGCTCAGTAAAAATGCCTCCATTTATTTGGAGTAAATCAGCTCTTTCTTTAATTTCTTTTCCATTCAAGACTATTCCTCTTGGAATTGAACCCACCAAAAGGCACCAATCTGCATCTAAAACAGCATCATTGATATTGTCATACGTGTTAATTGAGTTAACACTGGAGTAGGCTGAATCTTCAAGCTCTTTAACGAATCCATCAAGTTTTTTCATTGCAGGAGGAATTTCGACAAGAGATAAATCAAGCTTTTCTTTGCTTGCAAAAATTCCTCTCTCACATAGAAAAGGAACTAATGAATAAGATATTTGTCCAGCGGCACCAGTAATTAAAATTTTCATACAATAAATTTATATCTATTCTATGTTTACTTGTTTTTTAATTCCATTAGAATCAACAATCTAAACACATTATTTAAAGGAGTTTAAGCATGTCACTAGATTTTAATGGAAAAGTAGCGATTGTCACTGGTTCAGGTGGTGGTATTGGAAAGGGGTATGCCCTTGAGTTAGCAAAACGCGGGGCAAAGATAGTTGTAAATGATTTAGGTGGAGCCGTTGACGGAACAGGAGGATCTGTGAGTGCAGCAGAGGCAGTCGTTCAAGAAATAGAATCGAATGGTGGTGAAGCAATAGCTAATGGTGCAAACGTAAGTGTGCAATCGGAAGTTAAATCAATGGTCGAAGATGCAGTGAAAAAGTGGGGCAAAGTTGATATTTTAATTAACAACGCTGGAATACTCAGAGATAAATCATTTGGAAAAATGGAGTGGTCAGATTTTGAAGCAGTAATTAACGTCCATTTAATTGGTTCGGCATTGTGTGCTCACAGTGTATTTCCTGTTATGAAGGAGCAGGGATATGGAAGAATAATTATGACTTCATCCTCATCAGGATTATTTGGAAATTTTGGACAAACCAATTATGCAGCTGCAAAAATGGGGGTTATTGGTTTGATGAACACGCTGAAACTGGAGGGAGCCAAATATAATGTTCATACTAATTCTATTGCTCCAACTGCAACTACAAGAATGACTGAGCATCTATTTCCCGCAGAATTTGGTGAAAAGCTTGACCCTAAATATATCATCCCGGCAGTTATATATCTTGCTAGTGAAAAAGCTCCTAATGGAGAAATTCTTGAAGCTGGAGGAGGCGTTGTTGCAAATACCTACATAATGGAAACTATGGGAAAATACTTTGGCACTGGTGACGATTTTACAGCTGAATCAGTGGCAGAAAGTTGGGAAGCTATTTCAGATACCACAGACGCAAAAAGACCATTTCAAGGTGGCGATGTTGCTATGAAACATTTTGAAACAATTCAAAAATCTGAGAGTTAAACCTTACATTTAATTTAATAATTAACTATGGGTATATTTATTCTGGGCGGATTGGTTTTCATTGTTTCCTTTTGTTTATTCAAATATTCTGCATTTAGAAAAACATCGAAAGACCAATCTTGGTTGAAACTTTCGATTGTTGGAGTTGTTGACTATCTGATATTAGTTATTGGAACTCTCGGTACAGGTATACTGTTTATGACGTTATATACAAATAGCCATGGATAAATTTTCTTTATTACTAATTTTTTTCTTCTTTTCTTTTGGATTATTTGCACAAGATAAAGATACAAAAATTTCAGAAATTACTGTTGATGAGCTTACTGAAGTAGTAAGAACTATTGTGCAGGAAACTTTGGAAAATTGTTCAGTCACTGGTGAAATGAACGGAAGAGCTAAAATTAACCTTGAGGTTGAAGGTGAAGTTATCGCACGTATAGTCTGTGAATTTGAGGCTAAAGACGAAGCGAAGGAATAGAGTCTTTTGAGAAGAGAGCACCGCCATAGCTGCAGATCTACGGCAATGCAAACTTTATTTAGTCAAATTGTAGTGAACCACCAACCTGGTATTCAATTACTCTTGTCTCAAAGAAATTCTTTTCTTTTCTTAGATCCATAATCTCTGACATCCATGGAAAAGGATTCTTTGCTCCAGGATATTCCTCTTCAAGCCCAATCTGAACAAGTCGTCTATTACAAATGAATTTCAAATACTCTTCCATCATTTTTGCATTCATCCCAAGCACACCTCTTGGCATTGAGTCTCTGGCATACTCAATTTCATATTGAGTTCCCTCCAAGATCATATTTCTGGCCCTAGTAATCATATCTTGATCCCAGATCTCAGGATTTTCATTTTTTATACTATTAATGACATCAATCCCAAAGTTTACATGCATTGATTCATCCCTAAGGATATATTGGAATTGTTCAGATACGCCTGTCATTTTATTTAGCCTACCCATAGATAGAACTTGGGTAAAACCACAATAAAAAAACATTCCCTCAAGAACACAGTAATAAGCTATTAAATTTGCTAAAAACGCCTTGTCATTTTCAGGCGTACCTGTTCTAAAGTTGGGATCTGATAGCTCCTTAGTATATTTAAGTCCCCAAGCTGCCTTTCTTTCAACAGACGGAACTTCTCTGTACATATTAAATATCTCACCCTCATCCATACCTAATGATTCAACACAGTATTGATACGCATGCGTATGTATTGCTTCCTCAAATGCCTGCCTCAAAAGATACTGTCTGCATTCTGGATTTGTTATGTTTCTATACACAGCTAAAACTAAATTATTTGCAACAAGAGAGTCTGCTGTAGAAAAGAATCCTAAACTTCTTTTAACTATTCTTCTTTCATCGTCTGAAAGACCATCATTACTTCTCCATAATGCAATGTCTTGTGTCATATTTATTTCTTGTGGCATCCAATGGTTTGCACATCCATCCAAATACTTCTTCCAAGCCCATTCATATTTAAATGGTACTAATTGATTAAGGTCTGCCCTTGAATTGATCATTGCTTTTTGATCAACTTGAACTCTTCCCTCAAGAGTATCAAGATCCTCTTTAGCAAGTTTTAGATCTTCATCTGTGAGGGTAGATCCTATCTCATCTGTCGAAGAGTTTTGTTCAGCCACTATGACATCTGATTGAGGTTCATTAACTTCCTCTACTTTCTGCAATTTAGGATCAGGCAAGACTTGTTTTTCGTCCTTCTGAACCTCGTCTTTCTTTACCGGCGCGTCTTCGTTGTAGTAATCATCCCAATTCAACATATTTCCTCCTATTGGCATGCCTCGCAATCAGGATCTAGTATGCTGCAAGCTTGCGGGGCTTGCGCTGCTACTTGTTCTCCCTTTTCGCTATCTACGGCGTTTAAATTGCTCCTCTCCACAGTTGATTTTTCAGTTGAGGTTGCTCCCATTGACCTCAAGTAATATGTAGTTTTAAGACCCTTATACCAAGCCATCCTGTATGTAATATCAAGTTTTTTTCCATCTACATTGGCAATATACAAGTTTAATGACTGTGCTTGGTCAATCCATTTTTGCCTCCTGCTAGCTGCCTCCACAATAAATTTTGGCTCAACTTCAAAGGCGGTTTTAAATTTTTCTTTTATCTCTTCAGGGATCCTATTTATTTGCGATAGCGATCCTTCATAATATTTGAGATCACTTAACATAACATCATCCCAAAGCTCCTTGTTTTTAAGCTCCTCGATTAAATATGGATTAACAACTGTAAATTCTCCTGACAAGTTTGATTTCACAAAGAGGTTTTGATAGGTGGGTTCTATTGATTGAGATACTCCTGTAATGTTTGCAATTGTTGCTGTTGGTGCAATTGCCATAACATTAGAATTTCTCATCCCAGATTTTTTTACCTTTTCTCTCAGAGAATCCCAATCTAGAGTTGTTTCAATATTCTGATCTAAGTAATTTTCTCCTCGTTGCTCCTTTAAAAGGTTAATGGAATCAATTGGAAAAATTCCACGATCCCAAAGAGAACCTTCATATGTCTGATATGTTCCTCTTTCAGCAGCAAGCTCTGAGGATGCTTCAATAGCAAAATAGCTTATTAGCTCCATTGATTTATCAGCAAATTTAACGGCTTCTTCCGAGTTATATGATATTCCGAGCTTATAAAGAGCATCTTGGAAGCCCATTAACCCAAGCCCAACTGGCCTGTGTTTTTTATTTGAGTTTTCTGCTTGTGGAACTGGGTAATAATTGATGTCAATAACATTATCTAGCATCCTAACTGCAGTTCTAACAGTATTTTTTAATTGATCTATATCTATCTTCCCTTCTTGTATATGTTGCGGTAAATTTATACTACCAAGGTTGCATACTGCTATTTCTTCCTCGTTTGTATTAAGCGTAATTTCTGTACAAAGATTTGATGAGTGAACAGTACCAACATGTCCTTGGGGTGATCTTATGTTACATGGGTCTTTGAAAGTTACCCAAGGATGTCCAGTTTCAAAGAGCATTGATAACATTTTCCTCCAAAGAGTTTTTGCTGGTATCTTTTTATATAGACTTAACTCATCTTTTTCGGCCAAGGCTTCATACTCTTCGTATTTTTTTTCGAATTCCTGTCCATACAAGTCATGTAGCTCTGGAACATCTGAGGGTGAAAAGAGAGTCCAATCCTTATCCTCTTCAAGTCTTTTCATAAATAGGTCTGGAATCCAGTTTGCCGTATTCATATCATGTGTTCTTCTTCTGTCATCACCAGTATTTTTTCTAAGGTCAAGAAACTCTTCGACATCAAGATGCCAGCACTCTAGGTAAGCACAGAAAGCTCCTTTTCTCTTTCCGCCCTGGTTGACTGCAACTGCTGTATCATTTGAAACTTTAAGAAATGGCACAATTCCTTGGCTTTTCCCATTGGTCCCCTTTATTCTTGAACCTAGAGCTCTGACATTTGTCCAATCGTTTCCTAGTCCTCCAGCCCACTTTGATAGCAATGCGTTATCTCTTATTGCTCCATATATTCCAGACAAGTCATCAGGAACAGTGGTTAAATAACAAGAAGACAATTGTGGTCTATGTGTTCCAGAATTAAATAGAGTTGGTGTTGAGCTCATGTAATCAAAGCTTGAGAGAAGATTATAGAATTCAACTGCTCTTGCATCCCTATCCTTTTCATTGATAGCGAGGCCCATTGCTACCCTCATTAGAAAGACCTGAGGTAACTCATACCTTGTATCATCTGAGGTAATAAAATATCTGTCATATAAGGTTTGAAGCCCCAAATATGTAAAATTAAAGTCTCTTGACTCATCAATCGAATTTGAAATCTTCTCTAGATCGAATTCTTTTAATTCTTTATTAAGGAATCCCAGCTCAATTCCTTTATTAAAGGTTTTTGTTAATGCTTCAGAATACATTTTTGTTCTATCGGATTTTAATTTCCGATCAATTTCCAGAAAATCCAGCACTTCATTTTCAATATTATTTAAAAGTATGCGTGCCGTTACATAAGAATAATTTGGCTCTTTCTCAACCATTGTTCTCGCAGATATGACCATACAATCAGCTAAGTCTTTTTCAGACATTCCATCATAGGATGCGTTTCTAATTTCTTCGATAAGTTGCTGTGAACCAACATCTTCTAAACCTTCACAGGCTCTCTTAACAATTGAAGATATTTCATCGTTTTCACCATCTTGAGCTACAACTTGTCCATCTTCTTCTGATCTTTCATTTTTTCTTGCTTCTCTATACAGCACATAGCTTCGTGCAACTTTATGGTGCTCGCTCCTCATCAGTTGCAACTCAACTTGATCTTGAATCTCTTCGATATGAAGAGTTCCTCCTGAAGGCATTCTTCTCTCAAAAACATCTACCACTGCTTTAGTAAGCACATCAACATTTTCATGAATACGAGAAGAACCTGCTGCCGTTCCTCCTTCAACCGCAAGGAAGGCTTTCATGATTGCAACTTTAATTTTTTCTTCTTCAAAAGAAACAACTTTTCCGTTTCTTTTGATTACTCTCATTTTTCCTGGCGTTAAGGCAACATTGCTTGATGCTTCTGTACTTTTGTTATTTTCTTGTGTTAATTGTTGTTCCATAGTTATTATGTATTCTTCAATAGTTTGTCACTACAATCAAGGCTTTTAACACAATATATTGTGTTATTTTTATTTTTACACACAATATGATGGGGTTTTCTTGTGGATATCTTTTGGATAAATTGGGGTTTTTTTTATAATTTTATTTTAAAAACCACTGGAAGTATGTATTATCAAAAGCTCTTAAATGAAAATTCAAGTACTAAATAACATTTCTGAGTTCGGGCTCAAAATTCTTGAGGAAAACTCTTTTCAATTAATCAAAGATGACAAAATTAATGAATCACAAGGAATAGTTTTAAGAAGCTTTCCACTGAAGGACTTTGATATCCCTAAATCATTGTTTGCAATCTCACGGGCGGGCGCTGGAACAAATAACATCAATATCTCAGAATGTTCAGAGAAGGGGGTTGTAGTTTTCAACACCCCAGGAGCTAATGCAAATGCCGTCAAAGAGATGGTCATTTGTGCATTAATTTTGGGAAAACGTGACTTAGTTTCAGGCAATAAGACAATCGATTCAATTAATACAGAGAAACTCTCAGACGAAGAGATTTCAAAAAGAATAGAAGACATGAAAAAGGCTTTTGTTGGTCAAGAAATAAAAGGAAAAACCTTGAGTGTAATAGGGCTGGGTGCTATTGGGTCAATGGTTGCTGAACAAGCCATACAACTTGGGATGCATGTGCAAGGTTACGATCCTGGCATTACTGTTGAAACAGCACTTCGGTTACCCAGAGACATCAATGTTTGCAAAAAAATTGATGATTCATTCAAAGGTAGCGATTATGTAAGTTTGCATATTCCTTTAAATGAGAAAACCAAAGGATTAATTAATAAAGATTTGATTAAATGTGCAAATAAAGATTTTGTGTTAATTAATTTTTCTAGGGGCGGCATTGTTGAAGAGAAGTCGGTAGTTAGCGAATTAAATTCTGGGCAAATTTCAAAGTATATAACTGATTTCCCATCAAAGTTATTGATTGAGAGATTGACCAACAAAAGAGATGTTATTATCTTCCCACACCTAGGTGCCAGCACAAAAGAGAGTGAAGTAAATTGTGCAATTATGGCATGCGAACAATTAGCTACATTTTTAAGTTCTGGAAAAATACATAACAGCGTTAATTTTCCAAACATTTCTTCTGAAAAGTTTGGCAAGCACAGAATTTTTATCGCAAATGAAAACACACCTGGGATAATCAGCAACATTGCAGAGGTGCTTGCGAAAGATGAAATAAACATAATTGAATTTGTTAACAAAAGTAGAGAAAAAATAGCATGTAATTTAATTGATACCGATGATAAGATCTCAGCCAATACACTCGCAAAACTAAGCAATATAAAGGGTGTAACAAATGCAAGACTTTGCTACTAAAAAAACAGGGTTTTTTTTGTTACAAACTATTGATTTCCTCACAGGTCACTAAAAAAGATATTCTTGCCACTTCGTAGCCATAGGATTTGTTTAAAAAAAACAAATAACCTCTGAAAGGCAGTAAAAATCGTATTATGCCTTAGCTGATTATTTTTTGATCAATGTCTTTAAAACAAGGTTTAATGAGGCTTTTTTTAAAAAAAATTAACTTTTCCCCAAAGTTATCCACAGATTCTGTGGATAAAAAAAATATGTTATTTTTACGCTATGAAAGATAATTTTTCTTGGGAAATTTTTATAAGTAGAGAAACTGCAAAAGACTACTTTAAAGGCATAAAATTTAAACTTATAAGCGACCACAAAGAAGGACATAAAATATTCCCAAATCCTAAGTCTTTTTTTAGAGCTTTTCAGTTGTGTCCCTTCCAAAAAACCAAAGTGGTTATATTAGGTCAGGATCCTTATCACACTAGAGACGTTGCTGATGGTTTAGCATTCTCTACTGAGTCTCAAAATCCCATTCCTCCTTCCCTAAAAAATATTTTCAAAGAAATGCATGACGATATAGGAATTGAAAATAATTCACCTGATTTAACAAAATGGGCTGATCAAGGGGTACTTTTACTTAATACATCTTTATCAGTATGTGAGGGACTACCAAACTCGCACTCAAACATTGGTTGGGAAATTTTCACGGATGCTGCTTTAAGGGAATTAAATCAATTAAATTATGTTGTTTATATTCTTTGGGGAGCACATGCAAGGTCAAAGAAAAAGTTGATTACAAATTCTTCTTTGATTCTTGAGGCAACACATCCATCTCCACTTTCGGCACATAAAGGATTTTTTGGATCAAATCACTTCTCAAAAGCAAATGAATATCTCACAAGATTTAGAGATTCTCCCATAAACTGGCAACTTGATTAATAGCTGTATCTTTCAGCAAGATTGAGTCTTGTTTAAGCATAAACTGATGATAAACAACATCATTAACTATTGTCTTGAATATAAATTTCCCATCATGATTTAATTTTTGGATGTAATCTTCTGGAAGACTCTCAAAGACTACAGGCTTTGTGATAGCTTTAGACAGATAATTAATTCTTGCAATAATCTCCTGACCCCTGAAACAACCCTTATCAAAAGATACATAAGTATCTAAACTAAATCCCAATTCATTTACTCTAAACTTTCCTGATATCTCTTCTGTTATGTCGATATCAAAATTCAATAATTTTTCTTTCTGCCAGCTATCATATGAAGTCAAGTTTTCTCGAGTTCCAATAATTTTTTCTAGACTTCCATTATTTGTTCTTCCATAAACATCAATATCTTCCTGCTGAATTCTGCATTTAAAAAATTTACTAAACTTCGACAAATTATCATTCAAAATCTTAGCTATATCTGTTTTGACAATAATTAATGCATCCTTATCAAGAATTATGGTTGCATTGGTAATGACATACCCTTTTTCATCACAAAAGAGGGTTTTAAAATGCTTACTTTCATAAATATCTGATGAAATTTGTCCTTGAAGGAACTCATTTACATTTTCCCCAGTTATTCTTAACGCAGTATAATCATTTAGTTGGAAGTAGCTCATGGAAAAATCATTATTAGTTAAACAGCTTAATTTTAAAGCAAGAAGGGGTATGAAGGAAACTTCAAGGATTGTTAGAAATCTTCTTGATCAAATAGAAGACATGTCAGACGAAGATTTACTTGAGCTAAAAAAATTTATTGATCTTGATGATCAAAAGATGTTTGATTACATTTTTAAACACAGAGAAATCTTCTTTAAAGATTTCTCTAAATTAAAAAAATATTTCATAATTTGAACTTATTTTAATATTTTGGATCAAACTGTGTGATGAAAAAAAATAATATTTCTAATTTGGTAAATCTTTCTCAAAAAGGAAGCAATACAGCTTTTGAAATATTATTTACAACATTTAAAACTCGGCTACACAATTCGTTGTTTAAGATACTAAAAAATTTTCATGAAACAGAAGACGTTGTTCAACAGGCTTTTTTAAGAGCTTGGGAAAAAATTGGCACATTTAAGGGCGAGTCAAATTTTTATACTTGGTTGTATAGGATTGGTTTCAATCTTGCGATAACAAAGATAAAGACCTCAAGAGAGAGCCAGATTGATGAGGGTTTTGAGCAAACAATAAAATCCAAAGATGATGTTCAAAATGAAATTCAAAACATAGAATTTGTAGCAAATATTAGGAGCCTATTAGATCAAATGCCTGAGGAACAAAGAAATGCATATATCCTTTGCGAAATAGATGGAAAAAACTATGAGGAAATTGCATACATAGTTGGTGTGCCTGTTGGTACAGTTAGATCAAGAATTTTTAGAGCGAGACAGTTTCTAGTTGAAAACCTCAAGGAGAAAAATGAATAAAATAAGCGATTATGATTTTCGAAGAATTTCTTCATTCATAGATGGTGAACTTGATCATGACCAAATTGTTTTGTTAATGACGGACATGAAAAATGATAAAAAGCTTAAAGAAACCTATTTCTCTCTTATTGAAATTAGTGAAGCAACCTCAAAAATTCAAAACCTCGGTGTAAAACAAAAACTAAGAAATTTGTCCCTAAAATCTCTTCTTAGAAGTTTCTTTCAGAGATTAATACTTCCTGGAGGAGTCTTTGCAGCTGGTGTCTTTTTAAGTTACTCGGTCATTACGAATGTATTAGATGAAGAAAATAATACCATTGAATCAACAAATCTTATCTCACAAGCAATTTCTTCTGTCGAAGCAAAGCGAACATTAGAAAATGTTCAAAATGAGGAAATATTGAAATTCGCTTCAAGACACTTTGCTCCAATCACACAATCCAACTCAACTATGTTGCCAGTCAGTTTCAGGCCAAACTGGATTCCTTCAGGTTTTAAGAGCGATCCAGAGATGAACAATAAGTACATCAATTCTCTTAAAAGAAAGCAGTTCTCAATTTTTCTAAACAATAACAATTCTTCTGCTTTGCCCGATGGGGAATACATTAAAGAAAATTTTATTTTAATTAAAAAAACACATCGAAACGGAAACCAACTTCAAACAATTACAATATTTGGAGACATAGATATTGAATCTGGCAAGAAAATCCTTAATTCAATTCAACCAAAATAAAACAATATGACCAATAAAAAATTAATAGTTTTGCTGACTGCTGTGATCATTTATCTGTTACCAGCAGCAGACTTTGATTTTTCTGATTTAGTTGAAAAGCAGAAAAGCTCCGTAGTCAATATTGAATCTACAAGAAAAGTAAGTGTAAGCAGACGAACAATGGGAGGATTCCCAGAAGAATTGTTTAGAGAGTTTGGATTTCCTATGCCTGAATATGACGAACCAAGACAAAGTCAGAGAGAGGCTGTTAGTTCAGGATCTGGTTTTGTTCTGTCAAAGGATGGATATATTGTTACAAATTATCACGTTGTACAAGATGCGGATGAGGTGGCTGTAAAATTCTTAGATAGGAAAGAATTCAAAGCAAAGGTAATTGGTACTGATGAATTGAGTGATATTGCGCTCTTAAAAATAGATTCTGAAGATCTAAGCCCTGTTTTAGTGGGAAATTCAGAAGATGTTGAACAGGGTGATGGTGTTATTGCTATAGGATCACCCTACAATTATGATTTCTCAGTAACTTTTGGAATAATTAGTGCAAAAGGTAGAGGAATAACTTCTGGTCGAGGTATTGGTGATTATGTACCATATCTGCAAACAGATGCTGCAGTAAATAGGGGCAATTCTGGTGGCCCCCTCTTTAATTTGGATGGAGAGGTAATTGGGATTAATTCTCAGATTTATTCAAGATCTGGAGGAAATGAGGGCCTTGCATTTGCTATTCCAATAAACGTTGCGCTAGAGGTAGTTGAACAATTAAAAGAAACCGGAAAAGTTTCTAGAGGATACCTTGGAGTTCAAGGAGGTGAAGTTTCAAGCGACTTTGCTGAGGCCATAGGTATGGAAAAGCCCATTGGAGCCCTTGTCAGATCAGTAGTACCAGGCCAAGCTGCAGAACTTAGTGGTATTCTTGCAGGAGATGTCATAGTTGCAATAGATAATAAAGAAATTATCTATTTTAAAGACCTGCAACATACTATAGGTAGGACAACCCCTGATACAACCGTTACTGCAAGACTCTTTAGAGAAGGAAGGTATAGGAATGTAAAAGTTAAAGTTGGACAATTGCCAACAACAGAAAGAGATGAAGCATCCCAACCACAACCCAAAGATCCTAGCTATCCTCTAGGGCTAAGACTTAGAAATTTGACTGATGAAAGGGATATTGAAGACTCAGCCTCTGGAGTAAGAGTCGTAGAAGTTGCTCCAAATTCCCCAGCTTTCGGTCAAATCTTTGAGGGAGATATCATTACAAAAATAACCTCAAAGAATAAATCCTTTGATGTAGGTGATATTGAAGATTTCATAAAAATTGTTGAATCTTTTGATACAGGCGAGATAATTCTTATAATTGGTACGCGAGGTGGTGCCAATATATTTGAGCCTGTAGAAATTGAATAATTTAAGAAACTTTTCAATCATTGCACATATTGATCATGGAAAATCTACTCTTTCAGACCGCATTATAGAAAAATGTGGCGGCTTATCAGCGCGTGAAATGAAATCTCAAGTTCTTGATACTCTTGAACTGGAGAGGGAGCGAGGAATAACAATTAAAGCTCAATCAGTTGCACTAGATTATGAGTTTGAAGATGAATCCTATACTTTTAACTTAATTGATACCCCAGGACATGTAGATTTCTCCTATGAGGTATCTAGGTCTCTTGCAGCATGTGAAGGTGCACTTCTAGTTGTTGATGGCTCACAAGGAGTCGAAGCTCAGACTCTATCAACTTGCTATAAAGCAATAGATCTTGGTTTGGAGGTAATACCAGTTATTAATAAAATTGATCTTCCACAATCAGATCCTGATAGAGTAAAGCAAGAGATTGAGGAAATTATCGGGATTGATGCAACAAATGCTATCTGTGTAAGTGCAAAAGATGGATCTGGATTAGATGACTTGATTAAAGAAGTTATATTAAGAATTCCCCCACCAAAGTCTAGCAGGATAGAGGATCTTCAAGGGCTCATAATTGATTCGTGGTATGACAACTTTTTAGGTGTAATTTCATTGATAAGAATTTTTAGTGGGCAAATTAAGAAAGGGGAAAAGTTTACAGTCAAATCTAATGGTCTCAGCTTTGTTGCAGATTCTTTAGGCGTTTTTACACCAAAGAAAACTCCAAGGAATTTATTAAAAGCTGGAGAGGTGGGATATCTTGTTGCTAATGTTAAAGACTTAAAATCAGTGCCGGTAGGCGATACAATTGTTCTTTCAAAGAAGCCCGAAACGCCTCAACTTGAGGGGTTTGAAGAAGTCCAACCTCAAGTATTCGCTTCATTTTTCCCTATTGATTCCAATGATTATCAGTCATTTAGGGAAGCGTTAATGAAGCTAAATTTAAATGATGCATCCTTATCTTTTGAACCAGAAAACTCAGAAATACTTGGCAGTGGTTTTAGATGTGGTTTTTTGGGGACTCTCCATTTAGAAGTAATTAAGGAACGCTTAGAGAGAGAATATGGGCTTGACCTAATTACCACTGCACCAAGCGTAAGCTATGAGATTATTAAAACTAATGGAGATAAAATCTTAATCTCTTCTCCATCAGAGCTGCCTACCACAAATGAAATAGAAGAAATAAGAGAGCCTATTATTAGGTCAACAATACTTTGTCCAGACAAGTATGTTGGTGATGTAATTGAATTAGCAATGGCAAAACGCGGTGTGCAAAAAGATTTACAATATCTTGGAGGACAAGTTTCGATAATTTTTGAAATGCCGTTATCAGAAATTGTTATGGACTTCTTCGATATGCTTAAATCGAAAAGTCAGGGATACGCTTCTGTGGATTTTGTTTTTTTGAAGTACCAACAGTCAGATTTGGTGAAAGTAGATGTCGCGGTAAATAGTTTAGTTGTTGATTCACTTTCCGCAATAATGCACAGATCTGATGCACAAAGAAGGGGGAGGGAAATCGCAAAAAGACTTAAAGATGTCATTCCAAGGCAAATGTTTGAGATTCCAATCCAAATTATGTTGGGAAGTAAAATTATTGCGAGAGAGAGCGTAAAAGCATTTAGAAAAAATGTCACCGCAAAGCTTTATGGGGGTGATGTTACAAGAAAGAAAAAACTTCTAGAGAAGCAGAAAGCTGGAAAAAAGAAGATGAAGCAAATTGGAAAGGTTTCACTCCCACAGGAAGCATTTCTGAGCTTTTTATCTACCGATAGGAGGAAATAATGCTAAATGCTATCTTTAGTGCCCTTACACCAATTGCAAACATCTTTTCATTTATTCTCTTAAATCTTGCTCTATGTTTAATTGCTATTCACTGGGCTATTTCGCGGGTAAATAACAACTCGAACCCAAAATATCATCGATTTATACAAACTTTTGGGTTGATTGTTTCATTGGTGATCATTGCTATTTTATGGATTAAACAATGGAACATTGGTGATTTATTAGCGTTTTATTCACTATTCTCAGGTGTAATGTTTCTAGTAGCTTCACAAATGAAAGATGAAGTAAATCTCAAAGAATCCAGAGGTTGGTTTTTGAGTATTTTTTTAGTTTTTATTTTACGAGGATATGTGTATGAGCCATGGCAAATACCATCAAGCTCAATGAAACCTAATCTTGAAGTAGGAGATTTTGTATTAGTTAATAGAAATGCATATGGGCTGGAAATTCCTTTTACTAATAGATCCAAAATTTTTTCAAAACCTCCAGATGTTGGAGAAATAGTTGTATTTTTTCCACCTCATAAACCAACAACTCCATTTGTGAAAAGAGTAATTGCAAAGGGTGGTGATAAAGTCTCCTACGTGAATAAGAAGTTTTTCGTAAATGGTGTTGAGCTTGAAACAAGTCTCTACAGAGAAGATGCAACTGGAGCAAACATTGAATTTGAGACAAATAATGGCCATAGGTACGTTATTAGAAAAATTGATGCAAGGTCGTCTAAAAATGGTAGTTGGACAATTCCAGAGGGAATGTATTTTGTCTCAGGGGACAATAGAGACAATTCTAGCGATAGTAGAGAATGGGGGGTAATTAGTGGAGAGTCCATTTGGGGCCGAGCAGATTATATTTGGTTATCCTGGCCTCCTTCAGGGTCGCCCTCATTGAACAGGGTAGGCAAGATAGAATAGAGTTTTTATGAATAGATGTGGGTATATTTCAATAATTGGTAAAACAAATGTTGGCAAGTCCACCTTATTAAACTCTATTTTTGATAAAAAAGTTTCAATAACATCGAAAACATCGCAAACGACAAGATCGAACATATACGCTATTAAAAATATTAATAATTCGCAGGCAATATTTATTGATACTCCAGGAATACACTCCAAAACGAACAAAGCATTAAATAAAATTCTAAGAAAAAAACCTAAAGAGGTTCTAAATGATGTTGACCTCATTCTATTTATAATTTCTGGTTCAAAATTTGACGAACTTGATGAAGAGACCTTTAAATTGGTTAAGGATTCAGCTCCAAAAAAAGTTTTGCTAATCAATAAGATTGATCTTTTGAAAAATAAAACCGAACTATTCGAATTTGTAAACAGCTTTAAAGAAAAGGAAATTTTTGATTCAATTATTCCTATTTCGGCTTTAAAAAAAGATGGTATAGATATTGTTAAAAGGGAAATTGAAACATTACTTCCTGAGAATGACTTTTTTTACTCATCGGAAGACTTTAATTTTCAAAGCTTTGAATTTGAGATTAGTGAAATTATCAGAGAGAAGGTCATTAGATACTTAGGCGATGAACTTCCATATGAAACGGCTGTTAAAATTGAGCAGTTTGAAGATACCAAAGAAATCCTTAATGTTAGTGCTTTGATTATCGTCTCAAGATCTAGCCAAAAAAAAATTGTCGTTGGGTCTAATGGTGAAAAGATTAAGCAAATTGGCACTGCAGCTCGAAAAGAAATCGAAGCGATTATGAAAAAGCGTGCTAGGCTGGACCTCTGGTGTAAAGTAAAGAAAAACTGGCTTAATGATCCTGTCACATTGGAGAGTTTAGGAATAAAAAACTAATGAGATCACACCTGCAGGAAGCATTTGTAATACACTCAAAACCATATAAAGAAACCAGTCTTTTAGTTACATTTTTTTCTAGTGAAGACGGAAAATTGTCTGCAATTGCTAAAGGTGCAAAGAGGGCAAAATCAAAATTTTCAGGCAATCTAGAGCCCTTCCAGCTATTACAGATAAACTTTTCTGGTAGATCAAACTTAAAAACCTTAATATCAGCTGATCCCCTGGATGTATATCAGGATTTTGCAACAAATAAAAACCTATACTCAGCCTTCTATATAAATGAATTAATTAACTCAATGGTAAAATCAAATGAGGACTCATCAGAGCTATTTAATATCTACAAGGACTGTCTAAATGAAATTAAATCCACAAAAAATATTGAGCTTTGTTTAAGAAGATTTGAACTTAACCTATTTTCAACGCTAGGGTATGAGATTGATTTTGCTTTTGAATATCAAACTGGAAAAAGCATAGTTTCCGATATGAAATACTCCTTTAGCCCTGAAAGTGGATTTATAAAAAACGCAAATGGTTTTATAGGGAAGTATTTGTTGGAAATTCATAGAGGAGAATTCTCCGACGAAAGTTTATTAATTTCCAAAAAAATCAATCAACAGGCGTTAGAATATTATTTTTCAGAATTGAATATAAACAGTAGGCTCTTTTTTAGATGATTGTTGGTATTGGCACAGATTTATTAGAACGCGATAGAATTGAAGATTTGTACAACAGATACAAAGAAAAGTTCGTCTGTAAGATTCTATCAAAGAGCGAACTAGATCAATTTGCATACATTCAAGATAATAGAAAAATAAATTTTCTATGTTCATCCTTTTCAGCGAAAGAAGCATTTGTTAAAGCTCTTGGAAGCGGGTTTAGAGGAATATATCCTTCTCAACTTTCACTAACAAAAGATGATCTTGGTAAACCTCTTATGTGTACAACCTTGGATGATAATTTTAAAATTCATCTATCAATATCTAATACCTCTAGATATACTCAGACATTTATAGTTTTAGAAAAATGAATCTAATATTATTAGGCATGCCCGGTGCGGGAAAGGGCACACAAGCTGATTTGATCAAAAATAAATTTCATATACCAACTATATCTACAGGCGCTATCCTAAGAGAAGTAAGCAACTCAAATTCACCACTCGCTAAAAAAGTAAGAGGATTTCTTGACGCTGGCACATTAGTTCCTGATGAAATTATCGTGGAGATGCTTGTGCAAAGAGTAGAGGAAGATGATTGTAAACATGGCTTCATACTAGACGGTTTTCCAAGAAACCTTGATCAGGCTAAAGCCCTTGGAAACGCAGGCATTGCAATAAGTAATGTTATCTTTTTGAAGATTTCAGAATCCGAGATTATTTCGAGAATGTCTGGGAGAAGAGTTCACCTCCCTTCAGGAAGGTCCTATCATATTGTGCATAATCCTCCAAAAAATGAGGGAAGAGATGATGAAACCGGAGAAGAGTTAGTGCTTAGAGATGACGATAAACCTGAAGTCATAAAAAAAAGATTGGAAGTATATTTTCAAGAGACTGAGCCTTTATTAGATTTCTACATCAATAGTGAAATTATATTTGATGAGGTTGATGCATCTAAAAGTGTTGAAGACGTAACTAACGAAATTTTTAAAATATTAACTTGAACATTCTATCCGTAGACCTCACACAGCCGATTCATTACATATCAGTTTTATTCTCAGGAAAAAAGTATAGTTTCACATTTGAAGAAGATGACAAATCAAGAAGAAATGATTGGTTTCAGAAAATTGACCAAATCTATAATCAGATAAGTGATTTCGACATAGAAAAGATTGATGCAAACCTCTACATTGCAGGGCCTGGTTCATATACCGGAGCGCGGTTGGCTTATACTTTTTTGAGCTCAATTGAATATCTCAACAAAACGCCATTTTACGCGATTTCAAATTTAACAGCTATTTTAGGCTTTGAAAAAAATATGATACCTGTATTATTTGGAAACAAATCTGATATTTTTTATCAAATCAATGGAAAAGATCTTTATTCTAATAACTTTCAGGAAATTACAGCTTTAAATACTAACTTAATTGGCATTCAGGACGATTTAAAGGTTTTAGATAAGGTTGTTGATAAAAGCGGATTGGCAAACATTGCAATAGACCTATTTCTTGATAATGAGGAAAATGCTCTTAAAAATAATTTCCCGAACTATATTAAAGAATTAAATTATACAAAAACCAATGGATGATTTGAGCCTAATTCAGATATTAGTATTAAGCATTCTCCAAGCAGTGACGGAATTCTTACCAATATCAAGTTCAGCTCATTTGCTATTACCCTCTAAAATTCTTGGTTGG
>CEPJ01138373.1_pt1 | contig 19360 bp, 16 predicted proteins | sample 530561 | NCBI WGS metagenome assembly CEPJ01 (sample SAMEA2620404, study PRJEB7988) | marine metagenome | biome: marine biome (ENVO:00000447); feature: surface water layer (ENVO:00002042); material: "saline water (ENVO:00002010), including plankton (ENVO:xxxxxxxx)" | depth 5 m
CTCAATTGGGAAAGGTAAATGATAATGTAACCCATCTGGAGTTGAACGGATATACTCACCAAAACGTAATACTATTCCTTGCTCATCTGGTTGAACTCGGTAAATTCCAGTCGCCCCCCATATTGCTAGGCCTATTAGTGCGATCAATAGCCAATTTTTTTTGCTCACCTTACCATCCGGTGACTTTGGTGAAAAACTACCAAACCGGGATTTTAAATTCTTTAGCAGCTTATCTAGATCATTATTATCGAAATTGCCGCCGCCACTTGGACCTCGTCCCCAAGGACCATTATCGTTATTATTGTCCCATGACATTGTTTACTACCTTCTTGAGATTTTTAAAATACACTAATATAACATAGTTATTGTGTAAATTGTTTTAAAGGTTTTTATACAAATTGAATGGAATTATTATTTACTGGCTAATTCTGGTCAAAACGACAAAAGAATATGGCAGATCTGAAGTTTCATTCGAATGATAATCACGCGAAATTTCTTTCCAATTTGATAGATCCAACATATCAAAAACTGCATCACCATCAAAATCAGCGTGAACTTCAGTAATATAAGCCTTGTCGGCAAAATCTATCGCCTGTCTGTAAACTTCAGCCCCTCCAATTATAAAAATATCACTTTTTCCATTTTGTTCTGCAAAATCACCTGCCTCTTTCAGAGCCGCTTGAAAATCACATACCACTGCGCAATCATCCATGTGGTATTCACTATTTCTAGTTATTATTATATTGTGTCGACCAGGTAGTGGTCTACCTATAGACTCAAAAGTTTTTCGGCCCATAATTATAGGATTTCCATAGGTAAGTTCTTTAAAATATTTAAGGTCAGCAGGTATGTGCCATGGCAGTTTCCCATCTTTACCAATCACATGATTTGATGCATGCGCTACTATAATTGATATTGAGATCATACAGCAACTTTAGCTTTTATGTGTGGATGGGCTTCATAATCAGAAATAATAATGTCTTCATATTTGAAATTGAATATATCTGTAACAGTTTCATTTAATGCCAGTGTTGGCAATCTTAATGGAGATCTTTCAAGCTGGACTTTGACCTGCTCAAGATGGTTTGAATATATGTGCGCATCACCCAAAGTATGAACAAAATCTCCAACCTCGAATTTACATACGTGCGCTATCATGTGTGTGAGTAGTGCATAGGAAGCAATATTGAAAGGCACACCCAAAAAAACATCAGCTGATCTTTGGTATAAATGACAACTTAATTTGTTGTTTGAGACATAAAATTGAAATAGGCAATGACAAGGTGGTAGTGCCATATTTTCTACATCACCAACATTCCAAGCTGAGATTATATGCCGTCTAGATTGTGGTGAGTTTTTTAAATTAGAAATTAAGTTAGATATTTGATCAATGGACCTACCATCTCTGCACTCCCATGAGCGCCATTGCTTCCCGTAAACTGGCCCTAGGTCGCCATCTGGTCCAGCCCATTCATTCCAAATTGAAACCCCATTATCCTGTAAGAATCTAATATTCGTGTCTCCTGATAGAAACCAAATAAGCTCATAAATTATTGATTTTAGGTGAAGCTTTTTTGTGGTAACAAGAGGAAAGCCATCCTGAAGATTAAATCTCATTTGATGTCCGAATACCGAAATTGTGCCCGTACCTGTACGGTCTTCTTTTTCTTCGCCGTTTTTAATAATATGCTCTAATAAGTCTAGATACTGTTTCATATTCTAACTATGACTGATTCACTAACACTTGCGAAGTGTGAAATAAATTTATTATAAACTTTATTTGATACGTATTTGGGATTATTATAGTTCTGCTCTTTGAGCTATGGTAATAAATTGGCGTCAAAATAAACTTATCGGACCCGGGGGCGGTACCCGGCGCCTCCACCATTAAAAATTATGGGGGCGAAACAGGATCGACGAGAGCGTAAAAGGCTACCTTTTACTCGGTATTGTACCACCGTTATCGGGCTAATTTTATAGTTGCAAATGACAACTATGCTCCGGTCGCAGTAGCTGCATAGTCAGCTTGAGCACCGAAACTTAAGCCCTTACCTCTAGCAAGGTAAGGCGGGGTTTGGGGGCACCTGGCAACAGAACGCCCCCTTAATTAAAATATTTATTCAAAGCTTTTTTATCTGATACGACAATAAAATTATCAAAATGGATAGATTGATAATCATTTATTTTTTACTTGGATATAAGTATATTATTTTAATTTTTATATGCTTGTTTAGTGTTATTGTAATAGTATCACAATATACTTAGCAGGAGACGGGTTATGAAAACGATTGTAAAAAGTATAATTGCAACACTCTTTATCATAAATTCTAGCTTCGCATTTCATGATGTAGAAGTTGCAAATGAGGAAATTGCAGTTTTGGGCGGAGTATGGACACAGATTTTTGCGTATGAGGAATATTGTTTTGACAACCAATATTATGACACAGTTATAGACAGATTAATGATTAGCCCAAGATTTGAACGCTACTCAAATGAGTTAGATCACCTTAATGAAAGGCAGGAATTGGCTTGGGAAAGAGGCGCAATGGGTGCAGCAGCTGTTATTGAAGCTGGACAAACAGATTGTGACATAATGGCAAGTGTTATTTGGGAATGGTTTGGTGAAAACTAGAATTTATAATTACATAGTGGTGAGAATCCGTAAATGACAGAAGATCTTATTGGTTATAATGACATAATTAATAAATCCATGATTAACTTAGTTGTTGATGTGCTCAAAAAAATAAAGAAAAATAATGGATTACCAGGTGATCATCATATTTATGTGACCTTTCTGACAAATGAGAATGGAGTTCTTATATCAAAAAGCCTAAAGGATAAATTTAAAGAGGAAATGACGATAGTACTACAGCATCAATTCAGTGAGCTTGAGATTAAATCTAATCATTTCTCAGTAATTTTACATTTTGATAATAAACCGGAGAAAATTGTTATACCCTACAATGCAATGACCAGATTTTTTGACCCTGCGGTAAATTTTGGTATTGATTTTATGTTGAAATCACAACAAGACAGTCAAAAGGTTGAGTCGAGTCAACAACTGGCAAATGAAAATCTCACGCTTGTAAACGAAGAAAAAAAAGAAGGATATGAAAAAACGGCTGAGATTGTATCACTGAAAGAATTTATGAGAGAGACAAATAAATGAGGTCATCATGAGTAAAAGAACTGAAACAGATACTTTTGGCAAAATAGATGTAGATAGCAGTAAATATTGGGGTGCGCAGTCACAAAGGTCGCTTAAGAATTTTGATATTGGATGGGAAATACAGCCAAAATCTGTTATCAGAGCCTTGGGTATTATCAAAGCTGCTGCGGCGGAGGTAAACATGGGTTACGGTATTCTTGATCAAGATATTGGAAAGAATATTGTCAAAGCCGCCAATGAAGTAATTGACGGTAAACTCGATGATCATTTTCCACTTTCAGTATGGCAAACTGGTTCTGGCACTCAATCAAACATGAATGCTAATGAAGTCATATCAAATAGAGCAATAGAAATGATGGGCGGTGAAATGGGCTCGAAATCACCAGTTCATCCAAATGACCATTGTAATATGTCTCAATCATCAAATGATACTTATCCAACAGCTATGCATATTGCTTGTGCATCAGAGATATTGGATGCATTGCTACCCGCACTGACATCCCTTGCAAAAAAGTTTCAGAAAAAATCTGATGAGTGGGCAAGGGTTATAAAAATTGGTAGAACTCATACGCAAGATGCCACACCCCTAACACTTGGGCAAGAGTTCTCTGGCTATGCTCAGCAGATTAATAACGGTATTGATAGAATAAAAGATACACTGCCAAAACTAATGGAATTAGCACAAGGCGGAACTGCTGTAGGAACTGGTCTAAATGCACCAAAAGACTTTGGAGTTAAAATAGCGCAGTGTATCTCAAAATTAACAGGCAAAAAATTTACAAGCGCCCCCAATAAGTTTGAGGCTTTATCGGCGCATGATGCTATGCTTATGGCTCACGGCGCAATAAATACAGTAGCCGCATCCCTATTTAAAATAGCCAATGATATAAGATTTCTTGGTAGCGGCCCTCGTGCTGGACTTGGAGAATTAGCTCTACCAGAAAATGAGCCAGGATCATCAATTATGCCTGGTAAGGTTAATCCCACACAATGCGAGTCTCTAACACAAGTTTGCCTACATATTTTTGGGAACAATACTGCCATTTCAATAGCTGGCAGTCAGGGCCATTTCCAGTTGAACGTTTTTAACCCAATGATGGCATTCAATTTTTTACAGTCGGTAAAGCTCATGACAGATGCCGCAATTTCATTTGAAAAAAATTGCTTGGATGGTCTTGAGGCGAGGCATGAAAATATCAAGTTAAACCTCGAAAGATCACTTATGCTTGTAACCGCACTCGCGCCAAAAATCGGCTACGATAAAGCAGCACAACTTGCCAAACTAGCTCACAAGAACAATACAACATTGAAAGAAGAGGCGCTAAAATCTGGTTATGTCAATGAAGTAGAATTTGACTCACTTGTAGACCCAAAAAAAATGATATAATAAATGCAAAAGCGTTCTGTCACGATTGCAAGGCATCGTACAAGTATCTCCTTAGAAAAAGAATTCTGGGAGATCTTAGAGAGTATCTCATTGGAGAAAAATACATCCATCCCAAAATTGCTTGAGATCATTGAAAAACAAAGTGACAGGCAAAACTTAACGTCAGCAATCCGAGTTTTCTGTATAAATCATTTAAATGATATAATAAAAAAACGTTAATAGTTGATATTTGAAGCACATAAATATTGCAACCCACTATCTTACTAATATGATGAAAATATGAGTCCCAATTACTTTTCAGATCTCAATGAGCAGCAGAGGGCTGCTGTTATGCATACGGAAGGACCGCTTCTAATATTAGCTGGTGCCGGTACAGGAAAAACAAGAGTTCTCACCTCGCGACTTGCGCATATTATTGATCAAAAGAAAGCCTTCCCTTCAAATATACTTGCAGTAACATTCACGAACAAAGCAGCAAGAGAAATGCAGGTGCGAATTGGAAACATTATTGGTAGCGCAATCGAAGGTATGAACTGGTTAGGTACATTTCATTCCATAGGCGCTAAGTTGTTAAGAATTCACGCTGAAGCTGCAAACCTTAAAAGTGATTTCACAATATTAGATACCGATGATCAATTAAAGGTTATTAAAGAGGTAATAAAAATACTAAATATCGACGAAAAGCGTTTTCCGCCACGATATTTTTTATCACAAATTGAAAATTGGAAAAATAAAGGGCTTCCGCCTGAAAAGGTTGCAAATAGTGAGCCCGATGTCATTGGTCACGAAAAAAGTGTTGAAGTCTATAGCAGCTATCAAAAAAGACTATCAAGATTAAACGCAGCCGATTTTGGAGACTTGCTGCTTTTACCTTTAAAGCTGCTTAAGGAGAATGATGGCTTACTTCATAAGTATCAATCAATCTTTTCCTACACACTTGTTGACGAGTATCAAGATACAAATAGTGTTCAATACTTACTGCTTAAATTACTTTCCCAAAGAAACTTGAACATTGCTTGTGTAGGCGATGATGATCAATCTATCTATGGCTGGAGGGGAGCTGATGTGAATAATATCTTAAATTTCGAAAAGGATTTTAGCGGAGCAAAAATCATTCGACTTGAAAAGAATTATCGCTCTACAAAAAATATTCTTGGTGCCGCAAGGAGTTTAATATCGAACAACAAAGATCGACTTGGAAAAGAGCTTTCCTCCTATAAAGAAGATGCTGGTGATAAAGTAAAAATTAAAAGTCTTTATAGCGCCGAAGATGAGGCGAGGTTCGTATCTGATGAAATTGACACAATTATATCAAAAAATGAAAATTTAAATAACACAGCGGTACTCGTTAGGGCCAGCTTCCAGATGAGAGAATTTGAGGATAGATTTATTATAAATAGCATCCCTTACAGAGTAATTGGGGGTCCGAGGTTCTATGAAAGGCAAGAAATACGTGATGTAATTGCATATCTTCAGCTCGTTGTAAATCCAAATCATGATTTAAAATTTGAGCGTGTTATAAATACACCTCGACGAGGACTTGGAGATACAACTCTTCGTAAAATAAATGATGCAGCACGCAGAGATAACATCTCACTATATGATATTTCAAAAAAGATAATCGATACTGATGAATTAGGGGCAAGCCCTCGAACTCAACTTAAATCTTTTATATCAATGGTTGATAGCTGGCGTGAAAAAATAAATAAAGTAGATCATATTACATTGACTGAGTTAATACTTGAAGATTCAGGTTATGTAGCGATGTGGGAGAATGAAAAAACACCGAATTCCGAAAGCAGAATTGAAAATATAAAGGAACTGATTGGTCAATTATCAGAATTCCAATCACTAGCAGAATTTCTAGACCATGTTTCGCTTGTTATGGATGTTGAGAATGATGAAAATACAAGTAAAGTTAACCTCATGACCTTGCATTCAGCCAAGGGATTGGAGTTCGATTATGTTTTTATGCCAGGCATGGAGGAAGGTGTTTTTCCAAATCAAAGATCATTGGATGAAAAAGGTAATACCGGATTAGAGGAGGAACGTCGTTTAGCGCACGTAGGTATTACGCGCGCTAAAAAATATCTATTCTTATCCTATGCACAAAATAGGAGGGTCTATGGTAACTATACACAATCAATTCCGTCGAGATTTCTATCTGAAATTGCACCCGAATTTATTGAAGAAGAAATGATCTATGATGCCTATACTCAGCAATACTCATCTTTTTCCGGTAAAAATAATGACCAAAAAAATTACACAAATGGTCGTACAGCATTAGAGAGGTTGCAGGCCATAGGACACTTTGATAATCTTGAGTATGATGATTTAACGTTCAATCAGGATATCAACATTAGCCCCAATCAGAGGGTATTTCACACAAAATTCGGTTATGGTACAGTAATTGATTGTGATAACGACAGAATTGAGGTTGAATTTAAAACAGGTAAAAAAATTGTACTAGCTTCATATTTAGAGTTAGTAAATAATGACTGACATTATTGAGATTTTAGTTAAATCTGATAAATCAATCACCGAACTTGATGATGATTTTTTATTTTCACAGAATGTACTGTCGGTATCACAATATGCTTATAATGGAGAATTATACTTCAATCTCCTATTTGATCAAAAAGACAGATCTTATATTAAAAAGATAATACATAAGCTATTTGGTTCATTTCAGGATTTCCAAATCAATAAGGTAGAAAATAAGAATTGGGTTTTGGAAAGCCAAAAAACACTCGAACCACTTAGCATTAATGGTTTATATATCCATAATGATGGACACAAAAAAAATAAAAACAAAAGAATCAATATCTGCGTGAATGGAGGGCTGGCTTTTGGAACTGGTCATCACGGAACAACAGCCGGATGTGTGAATGCACTAATTAAAATACAAAAAACTATTGATGTTAAATATTTTCTTGATATTGGAACTGGAAGCGGGCTCCTCTCTATTGCTGCAAACAAAATATGGAAATGTAGAGGTATCGGAATTGATCATGACAAAAAATCCATTGAGGTAGCTCGAAATAATATCATTAAAAATAACTGTAGAAATAAGGTAAAAGTAAGATTGTTAGATATCACAAAAGAGTCACATAAGCTCGGGTATTCGTCAAAGTTCGATCTAGTCATGATCAACATACTCGCAAATATTGTGGTTCAGGCAAGATATGATATTGCGAAGGTTATAACGAATAATGGCACTCTGATCGTTTCAGGTTTTACAGAAGAACAGAAAAAAAAGATTAGAGTGAATTACCAAAATCTAGGTTTCATTGTTTTAAGTGAGTTTACACTGGACAATTGGGTAACTCTAGTCATGAGAGCTCCAACCTTCTAATACCTCAGGTATGAAGATACATTAATTCTGTAATCAGGCTAGTTTGTTGATATGTCTTTTTTCGCTGTCTTATTGTACTCAGCATAGACTTCCTTGAAGGAGCGTTTTTCATAACTATTGTTGATGATATCCTGCCTTATCGTTGTGATTAAGGCATGAAAGAAGTCATGAGAGTTATCGATTATATATTTCATTTATTTTATCACCGCTTTAATTAGATAAACCACCAGTAACAACATGGTTAGTTTTGATTGCTGTCTGTAGGCTTGTTTAATGATGAAAGTACGTCACCAATTGCAATACCTTCGGTTCTTGCAAAGTCTTTTGCTGCTTTTATTTGAGCCTTCTGTCTCTTTTCTGAACTAAAGCTTAGTCCGTAAAATCCACTGGCTAAACTAATTGAATAACTTGAAATTTCCATTTTTTTCCTTTCAGTTTTGTATTTTTTTAGAATTAAGTTACGTTTAATTGATATATAGTATTAAAAATGTTGTTTAGTAGTTCAAAAAATAGTTAGTAGGTATGCATAAATTGCATGCATAAGATTTATTTCCATAAAATAAAAGCAATTCAGAAAATATATGACCGAAATAGAAAAAATAAATAACCTGAGAGCTGAAATGCTCAAAGAAGGTATTGATCTCTACATCATACCAATGAGAAATAATTTATTAAATAATGATCTTAAACCACATGAGAACAGGATCAAGTATATATCTAAGTTCAGTGGTTCAGCGGGACAAATATTTATTACTTTACAAAAAGCCAGTATATTCGTTGATGGGAGGTATGAACTGCAAGTCAAGTTGGAAGTAAATAGTAAAATATTCGAGATAAATGAGATGGGAATGCAGAGTTACATAAAATGGATAGAAACGAATTTACCAGAAAATTGCACAGTTGGCTATGATCCCAAGCTATTTTCAATAAGTGAAATAGAGACTTATATCAAAAGATTTGAAAACCATCATATAAAATTAAAATCAATTTCCGATAATCTTATCGATAAAATTTGGTCAAAGATCCCGAGTCAGAAGCAAGTAATTATTTCAGACCATAAAATTGAATACTCTGGGATCAAAAGAGCTGAGAAACTCAATAAATTAATAGATAAGTTTATTAAAAGTCAGGATGAAGCATTATTCGTTGGAGATAATAATTTTATTTCATCGTTTACTAATCTGAGGGCGTACAGGAATGAATATACACCAGCTGTCCCAGCATTTTGTGTAATTACAGCCAATAATTGTCACTTATTCCTTGAGAATTGCCGAATAAATAAAAATGATGTAACAAAAATAGCTACAGACATAAGAATTCATGATTTGAAAGATTTCAAAAGAGATATTGCCAATATATTAAAAAATGTGAAAATAGTAAAACTTGATAAAAAAGACACCACAATATTTGTTCAAGAGACTCTTAAAAAACTAAATATTAAAGTTTTACATCAGAACGATATCAATCACAGTAAAGCCGTGAAGAATTCAATAGAGTTAGAATCTTTCAAAAAAGCTCACGAATTAGATGCTATAGCTATATGCAATTTTTTATACTGGATCAAAAAACAAGAAAATTTGAATAATCTTGACGAATTAAAAATAGTTAAAAGCATAGAATTTTTTAGAAAAGAACAACAACCGCATTATCTCGGACCAAGCTTCCCAGCAATAGTAGGTTTCAATGAAAATGGTGCTATCATTCATTATAATGCGACGAAAAAAACAAATAAGAAATTATCAGGGGATGGCTTGCTACTCATAGATAGTGGCGGTCAGTATAAATATGGAACAACAGATGTAACAAGAACGATCCTTGTTGGTAAAGCAAATGAAGAAATGAGAAGACTATATACTCTTGTTTTAAAAGCACATATTGCATTGGCACGTGTGTCATTTAACAAAAAAACCACAGGTGCTGAATTAGATAATGTCGCTCGAAGCGTTATAAAAAAATATGGCTATGACTATAACCATGGAACAGGGCATGGCGTTGGGTCTGTTCTATCCGTGCATGATGGAATACTCTCAATATCACCAAAAGAAAAAAAAGCGAACTTTCAAGAAAATATGGTTTTTTCTAATGAGCCCGGTATCTATTTAGAGGGCCTGTTTGGAATTAGAATAGAAAATTTAATGGTCCTAAATAAAGATACAAAAATTAAAAACAATCTTTGCTTTGAAATTTTATCCCATATTCCATTTGAGCGTGAGTTGTTCGACTTAAACATTTTAAATGAAACTGAAGTTAATTGGATAAATAAATATCACGCAAAAGTTTATGAGAAGTTGAGCTCAAAACTTAAATTAGATCAAAGAACTTGGTTAAAAAACGCAACCCTTCCAGTCTAAAAATCAAGCAGCGACATCCATTCCTTCTCGTCAATTATCCTTATACCAAGCTCTTCTGCCTTTTTTATTTTAGATCCTGGGTCTTCCCCTATAACTAGTATATCGGTGCGCGCAGATACGGAGCTCAATACTTTTGCCCCCATTCTTTCTGCCTGATCTTTTGCTTCAGAACGTGACATCGAATTAAATTTTCCTGTGAAAACAAGACTAAGCCCACTTATTGCTGTATCTTCTGAAATCACATTTGTTACATCAGTTACACGGATATATTTTAATAAGTTCTGCAAAATACTAACGTTTTTATCATTCTGTAAAAAACTCAAAAATGAGCTAATAACGACTTTCCCCAAACCATCATTCTGGATAAAGATCTGAAGGGCGTCACCTGGGTCATGTCGAATTTTCTCAAGTGTAGAGAGTAAATTCTCAACGGAGGTTAGTTGTTGCGATATCAACTTCGCGTTATTAATACCAATATGCCGTATGCCCAAGGAATAAATAAATTTATCCAAACTCACTGATCTTCTCTCATTGATGCTTTGAAAAAGATTATTCATCGATAATTCACCCCAACCCTCTAGTGAAATTATATCAACTTCACCTTGCGCTTGCCTTTCCTGAAGTGTAAAGATATCACCCGGCTCATTTATGAAGCCCATTTCATAGAAAAGCTCCATAGTTTTACCGCCAAAACCTTCAATATTCATTGCGTCTCTTGATACAAAAAATTCCAAGCTACCAAGAATTTGACTGTTGCAATACAACCCAGCCGTACATCTTCTAACTGACGATATTTTTCCAGTTGACTCATTTAATTCTCTTTCCGCTGAACTTCCACAAATAGGACAATTCTCAGGAAAAATAAATTTCTCAGAGTCTTTGTTTCTATCTTTCATATTTACATCGACAACTTTTGGTATTACATCGCCTGATCTAATTATTTGAACATGATCGCCAATTCTGATATCAGCCCCATCTCTTATGCGCTCGCCTTCACTATTAAGCCCTTTTATGAAGTCTTCGTTATGAAGTGTAGCATTCCTTACAACTACACCACCTATATTTACGGGTTCGAGTTTTGCAACCGGTGTCAATGATCCTGTCCGCCCAACCTGGATCTCAATATCAAGAATTTTTGTCGTGGCCTTCTCTGACGGAAATTTATGGGCCATTGCCCATCGAGGTGACCTTGATATAAAACCTAGTCGATCTTGGTAAGCTAATGAGTTTACCTTGTAGACGACCCCATCTAAGTCATAGTCAAGTGAGGATCTGATCTCATTTAAATCTTCATATGATCTGATAATATCATCATAGTTATAATTTACTTTAGTGTATGGATTTACATCAAATCCCCATTTTTTGAATAATCCCAGCATCTCAAAGTGAGAGGCTGCGTCAATGCTTGATATTTCACCCCAAGTATAGGCAAAAAAGTATAATTTTCTTGATTTTGTGACATTAACGTCAAGATGTCGGAGTGATCCAGATGCAGTATTTCTTGGGTTAACATATGTTTGTTTTCCTTCTTTTTGCATCCTTTCGTTTAACTCGAAAAAATCAGATTTTTTCATATAAATTTCTCCACGGATTTCTAGAATATCTGGAACATCAGAGTCTTTAATCTCATGTGGTATATTTGATATAGTTTTTATGTTTTGGGTTACATTTTCACCCTGACTTCCATCCCCTCTTGTTGCGCCAATGTGCAAATTACCATTGATATATATCAGTGTGGCCGAGAGACCGTCTATTTTTGGCTCAGAAACGATTTCCAAATTATCATTTGGACCTAAGCTGAGATACCTTCTCACTCTCTCAATGAAATCAGTAACTCCCTCATTGTCGAAAATATTTGAAAGGGAGAGCATAGGAACTTTATGATTTACCTTTTCAAACTTATCGGATGGTTTAAAGCCAACACTATTTGAGTAATTACTATCTATTAGCTCAGGATTATTTGTAACAAGTTTATGATACAGTAATTTTAACCTGTCGTATTCAGCGTCAGATATGTTAGATATATTGCTCCCATAGTATGCACTATCTTGATCTTTCAGAAAGCTCTCAAGATCTCTTAGGAAATCATTTTTTTCTTTACTTGATAGATCATCAAATTGATTTTGTAAAAAACTGCTAGTTTTCGTGTATTTATTCATCTTCATACATCAAACTTTTGGAGGCCTCACGAGCTTGGTTTGTAATTTTTTCTCCCGATAGCATTCTCGCGATTTCTTCAATCCGTTCCCCCTCCTCAATCTCAGTGACCTCTATTGAAAAATCATCCTCACTTTTATCAATTTTTTTGATTAAGTAATGGTGGTTTGCTTTTGAAGCGACTTGCGGTGAGTGCGTTACAGAAAATATTTGCAATGTTTTAGAGAGTGATGCTAGCTTTTTTCCAATAGCAGACGCAGTAGATCCGCTAACTCCTGAGTCAATCTCATCAAAAATTAGTGTGTCTACATCATGACTAGCCGACTTCAAAGATTTTATTGCTAAAATTATCCTTGATAACTCTCCGCCTGATGCAACTTTTGTAATTAATTCAGGCTCTCGCTCCTTACTTGTTGATACCATGATACTGACTTCATCAATACCTTTTGGACCTCGACTTTCCACTGAATTCTTATGAATTACTGTTTTTACCTTTATTGATGGAAATTTTAATTCATTTAATTCATCAAGAAGCCTTTTATCGAACTCTCTTATAATAAGTTCCCTTTTTTTAGATAACTCTATCGCAATATCATCGTACTTGCTGCATAGCTTCCGTAAACCTTCTTCCATCTTAATTATTTCCTCTTTTCCATCGTTTAAATTATTAAGTTGTTCTGAGGTTCTTTCAAAAAAATTTAAAATTTCATCCGTTGGTATATTATACTTTCTTGATATTGATTTTATTGCGAAAAGCCTTTTCTCAACGGTTTCAAGATCACTATTATCAGCACCCATTTGGTCTTGAACTTTATCAATAAGAGTACTTATTTTTGATAGTGAGTCATTAATATTTACAAGCTCGCTATCTATTTTGATTATATCACTATTTTGTATTGCTTCGAGTCTTGATATCTCTCTCTGGGCAATACCACTGAGCTCTTCAATCCCATTATCTGCGTTTATAAGTGATGTAATTTTCGATAATGTTTCGATAACACGAGAACCCTCTAATAGTAATTTCCTTCGCTGAAAAAGCTTATCTTCTTCCCCATGCATAAGATTAAGATCCTCAATCTCCTGGCAAATTTCTTCAAGATAGGTTTTTTGACTTGCTGTTTGATCTAAGATTTTATTCCTTTCCAAGATTTCATTTTGTATTTTTTTAATTTCAGCACTTATCTCAGATATTATATCAATATCAGTAGTATAATCTCCAAAGCTATCGATGATATCAATATGATTTGATTGATTGATAAAGCTTAAATCCTCATTTTGGCCATGAAATTCAACTAAGCAAGAAGACAGCTTTTTTACAGTTGATAGACTAACAGGTACATCATTAATGTAGGATTTGGTTCTACCATCATTAAACTGAACTCTTTTTACTTGCAACTCATCGCTATCGTCAATATTTAGATCATGAAATATGTTGTTTATTTTTGGGTGATTTTTCAGGGTAAGTATAAAGGTCGCTGCGTCCGAAGAATTACTGATAATGCTTGGATTACTCTTCCCTCCAAGCGCCAATAATATTGACTCCATAATAATTGACTTACCAGCACCTGTTTCCCCCGTGAAAACTACTAAACCATCCTTGAAATCTATTTCGAGGTTATTTATGAATATTGCGTCCTTGATAAATAATGATAAAAGCATACAAAAACTCTACTTATCCGCTCTCCAAACCCTTCGAATCCATGTTTCTGGCTCTTCTTTGGGTTTTAAACCTGCTTGTGTCAGCTCACCATAAATGTAACCATACCAGTTACTATTTGGGTAGTTATAACCTAGAATTGCAGCAGATGTTTGTGCTTCTACATATATGCCAAGTGCGAGATACGAGTCGGAGTAACGTGCTAGCGCTTCATCAATATGAGAAGTAGTCTGATATTCTGAGATTACTTCCTTGAACCTATTGATAGCCGCCGTAAACTGCTTTCTTTTTTGGTAAAATCTTCCAATTTCCATTATTGATCCAGCAATATGATCAATAGCAAGATCTTTCTTGAGACGAGCATCCGCTGCATAGTCTGAGTTTGGAAACCTTTCAAGTATAGTGTTAAATCGCTCAAGTGCATGTCTAGCATTGTGTTGATCTCTCCCAACATTAGCAATTTGCAAGTAGTACGATTGTCCAATTAAGTAATTTGCATAGGCAAGTTTATTTCCATTTGGGTATAATTGAGTATACCTTGTAAGCTGACTAATAGCATCTTTGTATCTTTTTCCTTCAAAGTAGGAGTATGAAGCCATTATTAGGGCCTGCTCTGACCAATCTGAATATGGGTACTCTCTCTCGATATTTAGAAATTCATTTGCAGCCAATTCATATTCTTTTTTCTCGAGTAAATCGGCAGCAGAATTATATATTATACTCATATCCCTCTGGCTGAATGACTCAACAGGCATATCTGTTGCACAGCCAACCAATGATAAAAGAAATAATGAGACGATAATTTTCTGCATATTGTAACACAACTATACAACATTGATATCAGCATAGTATAGTCTATATTTACTGATTAACAAGCTTCTGCTGTTCAATATGCTCGATATTCTCTGCCGTTTTGGAGTCCTCATCAAAATCGACTAAACACCAAGAATTTTTATTTTCAAATAACTCTTTCAAAGCCAAATAATTGATATTATGCCCACCACATATTGATGTGAACTTCCCGATAATTCTATAATCTGCGAGCATGAGATCGCCGCAAATATCAAGTATTTTATGCCTTACAAATTCATCTGTTGAATTTAAACCGCTTGAATTCATAATATTTTTGTCCGTTAGAACAATTGTATTTGATAGAGTTACCCCTAAACCATAACCCATTGAGTGTAATTTTTCTGCATGTTCAAGGAAGCCAAAAGTTCTTGCATTTGATATTTCATTTAGAAAATTATCATAGTTAACTTCAATTTCCATTTTTTGTTTTCCAATCAACTGATGTTTGAAATCAATTTGCGCATCAACAATTAGTTTTTCATTTGGAGTGAAGCTTGCAAATGCATTATTATGATTTACCACTATTGGCTCAAGGATTTTTATAAATTTCTTGGCGTCCCCTTGATTTATAATTTGATTATCCTGAATACCATCCATAAAAATTTTACTACTACCATCTAAAATTGGTACCTCAGGCCCATCAATTAATATCTCAATATTATCAATGTTTGCACCAAATATAGCCGCAAGTAGATGCTCAATAGTTAAAACAGAAACATCGAACTCATTTGAAATTTCAGTGCAATAATATGTAGATTTTACATTTTTGTAGTTTGCTTTGATTGTATTTTTACTTGGATCCTTAACATCGGTTCTCCTGAAAGAAATTCCAGAACCAGGATCTGATGGTTTTAATATCATACAAGACTTCGTATTCGTATGAACACCAATACCCTCGAACTTGATATCGTCTTTAATTGTAGTTTGCATGTTAAACATGTTGTTCGCTCTCACTAATACTACCTACATTGATATACATATTTCACGGTATAAGCAATAGATCTGTGTGAGATATTAATATATTAATTTGCCTGTCTTTTTAAGAATGAAGGTAATTCTAACTCACCGTCTGGATCTGAAGAGTCGTCATCAATTGTATTATCAATGAGATCATCCTCTTTGTTTGCGTCCACTTCAATATCTAAAAGGCTATCTTGGATTTCATTATCGGTGGGAGCATTTACATCATCTGACACTTCTTCAGTATCATAATTTAAGTCAAAACTCTTTTCCTCTGCAAGGTCAGACTCGCTAGTACTCAAATCATCAGAGAGCTTTTCCGCGTTCTGGTGTGCCTCAATCATATCTGACTTTACAGTTTCAATATCAGGCTCTTTAATACCTAAATTATCGTCTATTTCGGTATTGGAGTTCAATTCTATATTTGAATAGTTACTGTCAATCATCGGCGTTTCGTCAGCTTGCTCTTTTTTCTTGAATCCGACGCTTACAAGCTTACTCAAAAAGCCCCCTTTATTTTTTCTTTCACCCTCATCCAAGAGCTGCTCATTCATTGCCATTGAAATATTTTCATCTTTAATTGAGAAGAATTCGCTCACTCTCGGTATTTCATTTATTTCATTTGTTAATTGTCTTTTTTCAATAATGCTTGCGCTGCTCATTTTTTCATTTATTGAGTTTTCATTACCCGGCTTCTGCCTATCTCTTGAAGTGAAAAAATTATGACTTCCATCTATTTTTTTTATTGATACGTCTCCATCATATTTCTTATCTTCTGCAACTGACTTTATGTTATTTGAAATACCACTTAAAGGATATGTCTGATTTTCATTCTTCTGATCATCATCTCTGGTACTATTTATCTTTGGAATAGTATAATTTTTATTAAATGTATAATTTGTAGAGTCGATATTTTTGATATTATTTTGAATACCGGTTGCCACAACAGATACTTTGACGGATCCCTCTAAATTAGAGTCAAAGGTTGCACCTAGTATGATGTTTGCATTATTATCCACCTCATCTCTTATTCTGGTTGCGACCTCATCAACTTCAAAAAGAGTAAGGTCTTCACCGCCGGTTATTGAGATAAGAAGACCCTGTGCCCCTTTCATTGATACGTCATCCAAAAGTGGATTCGAAATGGCAGCTTCTGCTGCCTCAATTGCTCTTTTTTCTCCCGAGGCTTCTCCTGTACCCATCATAGCTTTACCCATCCCAAACATAATTGATTTCACATCAGCAAAATCAAGGTTGATTAAACCTTCTTTTACCATTAAGTCTGTTATACCAGATACACCTGATAGTAGGACTTGATCTGCCATTGCAAAAGCATCAGAAAATGTAGTTTTTTCATTAGCAATCCTGAATAGATTTTGATTTGGAATAACGATTAATGTATCTACATACTTGCTTAATTCTTCAATTCCTTCGTCTGCTATTTCCATTCGCCTTACACCTTCGAATTGAAATGGTTTGGTTACTACTGCAACCGTCAGGATTTCCTGCTCCTTGCAAAGCTGAGCTATTACAGGCGCCGCACCTGTTCCCGTTCCGCCACCCATACCAGCGGTAATAAACACCATGTGTGATCCTGCAGAATAATCCAGTATTTCCGCTTGCGCCTCTTGGGCAGCTGCTGCACCAATTTTTGGCTGCGAGCCTGCTCCCAAACCTTCGGTTAGATTTGTTCCCATCTGAATTCGTCTGTCAGCACTTGACATTGCAAGGGCTTGGGCGTCAGTATTAGCAACAACAAATTCGACTCCATCTAATCCTTCTTGGATCATATTATTTACAGCGTTACCACCGGCACCACCAACGCCAAACACTGTAATTCTTGGCTTCAACTCACTCATAGCATCTGGAATCTTCAAATTTATTGTCATGATATTTTTTCCTGTGTTTATTTAACTTATAAAATCAATAGGCCAATTAGTTTCTAGAAACTGTCCTTGAACCATCTCATCAAACTAGTAAAAAAATTATTACCTTGATTATAAGATAAGCCTTTAGTGGTTATTTTTTTATTAACAAAAATTTCATTCTGTGAATAAGTCAACATACCGCAAGCATTAGAAAAAATTGGATCCGAGATGTCAAAATCTTGAGAGATCAATCTTGGGACCGCCCTTCTGACAGGTGACTGAAAAATTTCGCTCGCTAAATCATCAATGCCAATGAGCTGACTTGCCCCTCCTGTAAGTATTACTCTTTTTTGATTTAACAAACTTGGGCTAATATTTTGGATCGTAGACCTCACTCTTTCTAGTGTATCTAGAGCGCTCGTTCTGGATATATCAGCAATAGTTGATTTATGAATTTGCTTCTCCGAGTTTGTGTCTTCGGAATAGCCCAACTGTTGTATAGTAACAGTATCTCCATTATCGTATGAGTTAGTTAAAACACCTCCATATAAAACCTTTAACTTTTCGGCATCGCTCATACTGATCGATAATGCGCGCGCAATATCAATAGTTATATTATTACCACCATATGATACCACACCTGCATAACGAAAAATATTATCAGAGAATATCGAATAAGACGTTGTTCCGGCCCCCATATCAATAACAATTGATCCAAGGTTTGCTTCGTCACTCGACAAAGTTGCAACAGCACTTGAAATCGGCGTAAAAATTATCCTCTCCAACTGAATATGCGCACTTTCAATAACATTACTGATATTCTGAATGATACCTTTTGCACAGGTTAGGTTATTAAGATTTATGTTTAGCTTTTCGCCATACATTCCGACTGGGTCTTCAATTAGATCGACTCCATCTATCGAAAAACCTAATGGAATGGTCTCAAATATTAATTTGTCAGATGACTCATTTTGTTCTGCTGCTAATGATAATGCTTTTTCCAGATCTCTTTTTGTCACTTGGATGTCGTTTATTGGAATACTAATTTCAAATAAATTTGATTCGACCTTATCAGACGTGATATTTACTGAAATTTTGTCAATAGTTAATGAGGACATGTGTTCAGCATCCTCAATTGCTTTCCTAATTGCTAATTCGAGATTTGAAGGATCAACTATACTCCCGTGTTCAAAACCACTGGATTTATGGTGCCCCAGACCAAGAATTTCAAATTTTTCCCTGTAGTTTTCAGAAATGGTATTTTTTGCTATTAAACAAATAATTTTGTCTGACCCGATATCCAACACTGCAGAAATTGTGTTGATATTTTTCTTAAGATTAAATCCGGACATCTTATCAAATGACATTAAATACATATAAAAACTCTTATATTATATTTTCGAGCTGTTCATCATAACTTCAGTGGGTAGTATATCAATCCTATCGGGTAATCTCATATCAATTATTTCAATATATCTGCTCAGAAGTGAGTACTCTCTGTCTAAATCCTCTATCTCTTCTATCGCATTCACCACATTTTTTTCTGGTAGATGGATTGTTATTCCATTATGTAATCGGATCGTCCAGCGTCGATCACCCACCCT
>CEPJ01138409.1_pt1 | contig 19335 bp, 17 predicted proteins | sample 530561 | NCBI WGS metagenome assembly CEPJ01 (sample SAMEA2620404, study PRJEB7988) | marine metagenome | biome: marine biome (ENVO:00000447); feature: surface water layer (ENVO:00002042); material: "saline water (ENVO:00002010), including plankton (ENVO:xxxxxxxx)" | depth 5 m
GAGAAGCTGTTGTTTTCGCTTTAAATAATTGGGATCCAGATTCCATTAATAGTCCAAGAGATAAAAATGGTGAGAAACTATTTTTCCTAAATATTGGAACTGGTAAAGAAATATCAATAAAAGATTTAGCTTATTTAATAAAAAATGAGCTGAATTATACTGGCCGAATTATATGGGATCACTCTAAACCCGATGGTACTCCAAGAAAATTACTTAATATTGATAGAATTAAAAGCCTTGGTTGGTATCCAAAAATTAAGCTTGATGAGGGGATAAGGCAAACAATTAAGGATTTTATTGATAAATATGATTCAAATGAACTTAGGTTAAATTAATTAATTTCATTCTTATTAATAATTTACTTTTAAAGTTTCAAGAAAAAATAAACCTTATCTAAGGTAAAGGGTTAACTATAATATCAAAAGAATTTATTAATTCTTTTAAAGTGTCTAATTCAAATAAATACAAATCTCGTCCTAAGTTAACCATAATTACCATATGCAAAAACTCTGAAAAAACAATTAGTGATGCAGTAAAATCTGTATTAGATATTTTAAACATAGCAGAAGGAATAGAATATATTATTCAGGATGGCAAATCAAGAGACGACACTAATCAAATAATAAAAGAACTAACCAAGGATAATAATAAAGTCAAAATTTATAGAGAGACAGATAAAGGTATATATGATGCTATGAATAAAGCTTTAGATAAAGCAAAAGGTGAATTTATATTATTCTTGAATTCTGATGATATTTTATTAAATAATTTCTTAAAGAAATCATATGTGGATATTTTTAAAAGTGATTTTGATTGTTTAATAGCACCCGTTATGTTTTTTAAAAGGCCCTCAAAAAGAATTTTGCGTTATTGGTTAGTAAAGGAAGGAAATTTAAATTTTATTTCTTCGCTAATTTATTCTCCTTATCCTCCTCATCCTGGATTTATTTGCAAAAGAAAAATCCTTTCAAAATATAAATTTAATTTAAAATATAATATAGCTTCTGATTATTTGCAGATGAACTCTATCCTTAAAGATAGTTCTGTAAAAAGAAAATATTTAGAAAGACCAATTGTAGCGATGGCTATGAATGGAGAATCTAATAGAATTAGATCTATAATCAAGTCTAAAAAAGAAATTAATCAAATTAATAAAAAAATCAAATTTAGTGAAAATATAGCTTTAAGATACATTAGAAATTTAATTCAACATATTATTCCGCTAATAAAGCAAAAAAAACTTATGGATTTTTATTAAAAAGAATGTCTTTATTTTTTAAAATTTTATTTATTATATAGATTCTGAGCCTGCCATATTAATGACATTTTTAACTGTTTTAAAAAATATTAAAAAATCTAAAAACAAAGATTGATGTTTGATGTAAAACAAGTCATATCCAAGTTTTATAGATGAGTCAGATACAGATGCTCCATATCTATAACTGACTTGTGCATGTCCACTGATACCAGGTTTTATAAGATGTTTTAAATTATAAAAATGAATTTTTAATTTTAAATCTTCTTCTATCTCAGGCCTCTCAGGCCTTGGTCCTATTAAACTCATTTTGCCTTGAATAACAGAAATTAATTGGGGGATTTCATCCAGTCTCATTTTTCTTAAATATTTTCCAATAAAAAGAACTCGTTTATCATTTTTTGTTGACCATTGAGCCCCGTTTTTCTCAGCCTTTTTAATCATTGTTCTTATTTTATAAATATTAAAAAGGGAACCATGCTTGCCAACCCTTATTTGTTTATAAATAGTTGGGAAACCATCATTAATCAAAACTAAGAAATTGATAATTATAAAAATTGGAAATATAGTAACGAATAATAAAACGCTAAATGCAATATCAAATATCCTTTTAATTGAAACGTTTATTTTATTAAAAAGAGAATTTTTTTCTGATAAATTAAGAGTTAATTTAAATTCATTGATTCCATTAATATAAATATCATGAGGTAATATTTTAATTTCCTTTTCTAGCCACTCTTCTAAATTTAAGGTATTCCAATATCTATTTATAGTATTTTTTTGAATAGAGTAGTTTTTATAGTTCACACCATCGCTTTTAATTATACCCAGACATAAACGATAGTCTATTTTGTTTATTTCGTCGCTTGAATATATGTATTTAATTTTTATTTTCCTTTTTAAAAGACTTAATAAGTTCTTGAGATATTCAACTTCATCCCTATTGCCCCAAAAAACCCAATAAAACTTATCAATAAAAAATTTTTTATAAATTCCAAAAGAAACCGTTTTTACGAGTGACATCACTAAAGTAAGTTTCAACAATGATGAAATTAAATAAAAATAATCTGGAGAAGCAAGGATGGATGAATCAAAGGAAAAAGGTATAAAAGAAATTAGAATGAATAGTAATGAAAAAGACGAAAACTTAATTTCTGCAAGACATGTCGAAAAGAAGCCTTTTGTTGATAACTGATCATACCTTTTAAAAAGATAACTAAACAAAATCCAAGAAGTATAAATATATAACAAAATTGGAATTTCAAAAACAACATTACCGATGTCTTTACAGATCCAAATAAAGTACTTAAATAAAAATAAATCTAGGAATAGAAATATCAAAAAGAAAACAACTTTTCGATAAGTAGGTTTTATTGATTTTAAATTTGTATAGATCATACTTTGAATGAATAAAATAATCCCTTTTAAAACATTAATAAATCTATATAATCCATAAAATGTAATAAGTAAATAAAGCCTTTAATTATTAAACCAATACAAATTTACAAAACTTATATAAAGTGTGATATTATAATGTGAAATTCTTATTTTATCCAGTGTCAAGTAAATTTTGGCAAAAATTAATTTTTTTAGGAAGTTGTCTATATCTGACTAGTAATAGTCCTGCAAGGGCGTTAGTTACTTATCCTCTACAATATTCTGACAGTGGATCTATGACACTTTCTGGCTCAATAACAATTGATGAAACTAATCCGGAGGCACAACAATCTAATACATTTTTAGTTATGCCTTCATGGGTTACATCTTTAACAATTAGTTTCTTTGATGGAAGTAGTACCACTAACTTTTCAAAAAGTGATTACGCTGCTATCAGATGGGTACCCAATAATCCTAGTAATGTTGATTACTCAGCAGATTTACTTCCTCAGTTTACTAACATAAACTTTATTGCTATCGACAGTGATACAACTCCTGATGACTCAGGTACTCCTAACGAAATGAATATGACTACCGGCGAATTTACATTACAATCTACACCTGGACCTCTACCGATACTTGGTTTTATACCTTTCATAACTTACTCACGCAAAATTAAACGTAAAATACAATTTCATAAAGAAATTACTGCAACAATTTAAGATTTGAGAAGTTATTTAGTTGATTTAACCTACAAGACTTTAATTTTAGCTTTTATAATAGTCAATTTCTTTAATTTTTTTCCTATAAACATTTTTAATCCAATATGGATAAATAAAATAACAAGTAATTTTGTTGATACTGCTTCTTTACCATTCCTAGGTTTAATCATTAAGGTTTTTTTCACCATAAATCAAAAAAAACAACTCGATGCAGAAGGAAAAACTGATTCTGATTCTAGTGAAATTTATTACTTAAAGATTAGAAAAATTATTAATAAATTAATTATATTTTTTATTTTGAGTTTAACTATATGTCTAATACAAGCACTAAACATCTTTAGGGGTATTACATTTATTGATTATCAAAATAATCAAGCTATAAAAGAAATCAATTCTCAAATTGACAATATGTCTGAGAAAGCAAAGCAGAACAATAAAACAAATTCTCTTAATCCTGATTATGAAACCTATTCATTTGAAATTGAAACAGTACCGGAAAAAATAGAGATTGCACGAATAAAAGCTAATAGGATGTTATCTATTAAAAGTAATGAAGCGAAAATAAAACTTTTTCAGATAACCATAAGAAATATAATTTTATCTATTTTATGGAGTACCGCTTTCTTCTTAACATATAGGAAATTAAATAGTTATGAATGAAATTAAATATTTTCTTAAAAAAAATTGAAACCTATTTTATTGCTTGGTTTCTTTTATACGCTTTTCTTGTAGGGGTGAACATTTTAATAAATTATAAACTCAAAACAACAGGTGATACCCAATTATTTAACTTATTAATTTGGATTAGCATTTTTTTATCATTAGAAGATCAAAAACGTAATCTTTATCCAGATATTTCTAAAATCAATTTTGCAATTTCACTGTTTTTTTTAGTCATAATTATTTTTCAGTTGAATTCTATAAGTATAGAAAATAACAATTATCTATATTTGCTACCTTTGGAAATAAGTTTTATGATGGCTTTTCTTAATAAAAAAATTAACAATTTAAGAATCTTTATCCCATCTTTTATTTTTACTTTTCTATATGCATTAAGGCCAGTAATTCTAAAATTATTTGATCCTATTTTTGTAAACATGACTTCATGGTCTAGTTGGATAGGATTAAATATGGTTGGATTTAAGGGGGTTTTTTTAAATAATTCAAATGAAATAATTCTAAAAACAAGCGGAGTAAAAATCTATAACGGATGCAGCGGAGTTGATATGATAATATTCACTTTGAGTATTTTGATTGTTTGTTCAATAATATATCCTTTTCCAAAACCAAAGATTAATATTTTAATTTTTGGTTTTGGAGCAATTCTTTCATTTTTTATAAATGTAATCAGAATTTGCTTATTAGCTTTTTTTAATAACTTAGATTCAAATTTAGGTTCAAAGGCTTTTGAATTCTTTCATATATCTTATGGAAGTCAAATTTTTCATATAATTTCCATAATTTTATCTTTAACAACATATATGTTTTTTTTAGAAAGACAGCTTTCTAAAAGCTAAACTACATACCTGAAATTAAATAAATTTTTTCAACTTGCTAATGCAGTATCTTTTGCAATTCCTAAGGATAAGTTTATTAATATATTAAGCAATAATTGAACCAAAAAAGTTATAAAAGTTGCAATCGCCGCTCCTTCCGCATATAAAAATGAACATAAAATAAAAGTTAGTAAAATATTTAGAACTGATATAATTGAATAAATTTTAGAAATATAATTTGTTTTATTACTCTTTAACAAAAATGATTCGAAGATTAAACTTGTTCCATAAAAAATATATCCCAGTATTAGCCAGATAATATATTCAGATCCGCCTTGGAAATTAGAACCTAAAAAAATCCTTGTTATGGTTGAACCGTAAAAATTAATAAAAATACTAATTCCAATTAAAGAAAAAATGTAAATTGGAAGAATATATTTTATATTTTTTTTAAAATATGAAATATATGTATTATTTTTTGACTTAAAAAATTTAGGGTAGAGAATTGTAGTTAATGTCCCAGCCAAAACCAAAATAGGGAAACTGCATATCGCATAGTTTGCAGAATATTTGCCGACAATTGCAGTGTCTGAATATAAACCGAGAATAATTCTATCACTAATATTTATTATCCAAAGCATAAAACCAGAGATGTATAAGGGCTTTATGAAGTTTTTAATATCACTGTTAAATTTTACATTCAAAGAATTTTTTGTTTTAGTATAACCCTTCCTTAATTTCTGTAATATTACAATAATCAACAAAAAACCTAGAGTATAACCAATAAGAATTGATTCAACAGATTTAGCAAAAATAAAAAATAGTAATCCCGCAAACGAAAATTTAAGAACCTCTTCTAAAAGTCTTAATTCCGATGAAAGAATAAAATTTTCTTCTGAATCTATTACTGTCAATTCTAAACCTCTATCAGCAGTTAATTTGTAAAGAATAAATGAAAAGAAAAAGAGATGAATTCTAAATTCCAATATATTAGCGAAATCTAAAACTAAAAGAAAAGCTAATATTATGAAAAATGCTTTAATATTTGATTCTTTTTTAAGAGTATATAAAGTCGATTTCAGGACGTTCTTTTTAGCATTATTAACCTGTTGAGGTATCAAGCTTAGGCTTGATTGATAAAGAGGGTTTAAAAATAAATTTGTTAATAATGAAATAACTACCATTATTAAAGAAAATTTACCGTATTCAATTGGTTTTAAAATAGTAGTAAAAACCTTAGTACTAAGAACCCTTACAAAACCCAATAAAAGACGAAAAATATATAAAAGAATTGTATTTTTTAATAATTTCAATTATTCGATATATACTTTTACAATCATAAAATATATTAAATTATTAACCATTAATTTAATTATTATCCCTTAATTTATGAATAATCTTTCTATTAAAAAATTTTATTAACCAAAAAAATAAAGAAACATATAACATCATTCTTATTGCTCCCCTAGGTTCCCCGTGCATCATTGTGTAAGCAAACCCGGCTATAGCTATAGGATAAATTATACTCGGCACAATAAAAAGCAAATTTTTATTTATCTTTTGGCTTGCAATAATACGATTATAAATCAATCCAAAAAAGATCCCAGCGAAAATAAAAATAAAAAATCCAAATGAACCAAAACAATCATAAGAAAAAGGAACTAATGGAACAGGAACGCCTGAATATCCAATTGTATTGAAGTAATTTTCAAAGAAGAAATTGGGTTTGAAAGTTTTTGGGAGCAAAAATGATGGTATTGGATTTATTTGATATAAAAGATCAGAGATTGGTCTTTTTACTCCTTTAAATTTCAAATTTATAACCTGAGTAGTCATAGGCATTGGTCCTCCAGTTTCCATTGTCAAAGAATATGGATTTTTCATTTTGTTTTTTATTCCATAACTTACGGCGGAAGGAATATTTAATAAGCCTGTTTTATTATAAATTCTTCCACTAGAGTTAATATTTAAGAAAAATATTAAAATCATAGGTAGTATTAATAACTTTAAAGATTTTCTAATAGAAAAATTTGACGAAAGAATAAATGATAAAAAGATTATCACAGCAATTTCTATAAACTTTCCCCTGTCAAAATAAAGTAAATTACCTAAGTAGGAAATTATTAATATTATCTTGGATTGAACAGGTAATTTAAGATTATTTCTCTTATAAAAAAGAGCAATTGATAAGAATCCACTTCCTATACCTGCAAATCTGGAAATTAATATAAGATTTACTTGAATATAATCAAGAGCAAATTGATTGGCAAATCTGCTTGTATCACTATATAAAATTGCAACAGGGCCACCCAGATAATAAATATACGAGAAAATCCATATTACAAAAACCGCATAGAATATCCATCTACCAAAACTATATTTTGAAAACTTTAAATACTCAAGCCTGTAATATGATTTACGAAAATATCTTGAAATAAATAAACCCAAATTAAGTGATACATAACAAAGTAAGCTGTATGCTAATGCTACGGGGATTAAGTATTGAATGTTTCTTACATAGAAAACCTGCTTATTCAATATAAAAGACTGGAAATATGGCCCAAAAATCGATGTGTAAATGAACAATAATCCTGATATTAGAGGGAAAGACCATAATTTAAGACGATTTAAAGATTTTTCTCTCCATATAGATAAAGTAAAAACTGATAAAATTAAAATTGCATAAATATGAGGACCTAAAGATAAAGCTATTTGCAATCTTACTGTACTCAATAAAGAAAAAAAGAATATTCCGAGATAAGCAATAATTATCATTTTAATCAATTAAATTTTTGTAGTATTTTTCAAAATTTCTTATTGAAAAAAGTTTTTTAAATATTAAATAGGCATTTTCGCTACAATTTTCAAAATTCTGATCAAGGTATCTAGCTGCAGAACTTAGGGCATTATTATCAAAATCATAAGGCAACAAAAGTTCTTCATTATCAATGAATTGAGAAAAGGCTTCAATTCTTCTAGCTATGACAGGGGTTCTATAAGAATAAGCCAACGGTAATACTCCTGATTGGCTAGAAGTTTTGTGAAGAATTAATATTGCTTTACTTTTAAGAATTGCAGACTTAATATGCATCTCATTCAAATTATTTTTTTTAATTATCAACAAATAATCTTCCCAACCTTCCTCAAGTAAATCAATATATCTTTTAATTGGAGATCTTGTAATTATGCAAAACTGAATTGGCCTTACTAATCCATTAATAGAGGCGTTAACATACCTTATTATTTCATTAGGATTTTTATCTTCATTAATATTACCAACAAAAGTTAAATATTTTCTTTCAGAAGATTTTACATTTTCAAGTTTATCTTCCAGTAGTATGTTTGCCTCGATATTTTTTTTTAAATGTTTCTTAAAATTTTTCCTAAGTATCTTTGTTCCATTAGGAGATACAGTTATTAATTGGTCACTTATATAGATGTTTAGAAATTGAATAATATTAGAAATTCCATAATAAAAGAACCCTAAAAAGCCATAATTCTTTAGTTCAGAGAGGGTTTTGCAAGGTTCATGCAAAACAACTGCGGTTTTAGAACTGCAAAAATATTTCACAAACAATAATAAGGGCACATTCACTGGATGACAGTTATAAATAAGATAAATAGAATTTGCATACTTGTTATTAATCTCATTTTTTATAATAAATAAAAACAATTTTGCTGGAAGTAAAAATTCAAAAATTATTCTGAGTTTACTATTACCATTTGTTAATCTGAAAATAGGAAAATTTCTTAAATAAGAAAGATCAAAAAATTTTGAAATTAAAAATGTTACATTAAAATTCTTTTTTTTAAATTCTCTTCCAATTAAAGTAAACTCTTTTTCTAATCCTGGGCTATATTTTAAGGAACAAATAAAAATTCTTTTCATAAATAATTTTTTTTAATTTGCTGATACATGATAATAGTTTTTTTTGCTACGTTTTTTATTTCATAAAGATCTTTGAACAGTTTTATACTATTAACACTCAATTCTTGAAGTAATTCTCTATTTAATATATATTCTTCCAATTTCTTTGCAATTGAAGGTGGATCCAATTCGCAAATAATACCAGCTCTATAAGCAATTATTTCTCTGAAATTAGCTAACCCGTATGAACCTAATATTGGAAGCCTTTCAGATAACGCTTCAATAACACTCATACTTACACCCTCGGTAGAACTGTTTAAAATTAAAATATCAGCCAAGTTATAGTAAAAATAAACATTATGGTGAGGAACACCCTCTAGCCAAATTATATTTGAATTCAAATTAAATTTTTTTATTAAAATCTTAACTCTTGTAGCATATTCAGAATCTTCAATATTACCTACAATTAAGAGTTTAACTTTTAGTTTCTTTTTTATTAATAAGGCAAGTGTTTTAACTGTTATGTCTAGATTTTTCTTAGGATGAATTCTTCCTAAATAAAGCAGAATCAACTCATCATTAAGAAGTTTATAATTTGACTTAAAGTTTTCAATTTCAATTTTTCTTTTAGGATCTTTATAACTAAAACAACTAGTTGTTCCATTTGATATTACAAAACTATCCCATTTCTTAATTTTATCAGATTCGATTTTTTCTCCCTCTGATAAGTAATGAATCTTAGTGGCATTCTTTATACTATTTTTTAAAAAAGTATAATAGAAAAAAATCTTAACTAATTTATTACCTACTAACCTTAGAGAATCGGCCATCAAACTTGAATGAGGAGTAATAATATAGGGAATAGAATTCTTTTTACATACTCTGGAAGCTATATAACCCGTCAACTGCCAACAAGCTGAAATATTTACAATGTCAAACTCAGAAATTGAAATTTCTAATTGCTCTATAAGATCACTAGAATAAAATGCTTTTCTATTTAAAATTGAGTTTTTGAAGTACATAATATTTATGCCATCCTTTGAAATTAATCTTTTTAAATCAACATCTGTACAACCTTTATTTCCATCAAAATTTGTAGTATAAATTGTTATTTTACTTCCTTGCCTTGCTAACTCAATACATAAATTTTTTGTTGATGTAACAACACCCCCTGCTGACCATGCAGGTTCAAAACAAGGCGTAATAAACAAAATATTCATTAAAAAATTAAATCTAATACTTTTTTTATAGTATTCTCAATTTCTTCACTAGAACTAATAATATATACATTCTCGCAAAGATAATTTTGACTAATTAATTTTTCTATACTTTGTTGTTGATATTTTATTTCTTCAAAAGATAGCTCATTTTTTCTTGATTTTATGACTTCAGGATTTGATTTTAGAAAAAATAAATAATCCGGTTTAGATAATAAATTTTTATATAAAAACTTAAAAATTTTAAAATGCTTTAAATAATATTTTTGTATGAAAAAGTCATACCAAAACCTGTCAGCAATAAGAATTGTATTTGTTCTTCTCACAAAAAAGAGAAAGAAATTTCCTAATAAGAAATCAAATAAATAATATAAAAGATAAATATTAGTCCTTAATTTTCCAATTTTATTCTTTTTTAAATGATCATTTATCTTTAAAGTGAAATCATATTTTTCATCTTTAAAAATATTGTTATTTCTTTTAAGAAAAACCTTAAGATCTGGCAAGAAAGAGTATCTTCCATGAAAATACTTCTTTTTTTTGTAAATAGTTTCAATAAAGAATGATTTATCAAGTAAATATTCTGAAATAGTGGTTTTACCAGAACCATCAGGTCCAATAAAAACTATAAACTTTCCCTTCTTTGAAATTGAAAATTTAATTTGGTAAAAAAGATACTTAGAAAACAAAATTATAGTATTAAAGACATTTTTCTTTAAATAAAAAAAGAAAAATAATCTTATTAACTTATTTGAATTTAAACTTTGATAACTTCTTGTCTTTAGAATTTCTTGAATCATATTGGATATATGACTTATCAAACATGATTGGGTAATGTTAATATCAACATTTTTTAATTTTTCTCTGAATAATGAAAATTTATCCTTTTTCAAAATCCCATTGTGCAATAATTCTTTTGTTAAGGTCACCTCCAACTCATGTAAAGGTTTCGCAATTTTTATTCCTCTATACTCAATAAAATTATTAATTATTTTTTCTAAATGAGCAAATCTTAGGCCCTTATAATCAAGTTCTGTCCATATATCAATCTTAATTACGTCAATAATTGCATTAGAAGTAAAAATTAACTGTAAAAAATTATATTTTTCCTTAAATTGAATTAGTTTAAAATTAGAATTATTAGCAGCCTTATAAATTTGATCCAAAGATATATTTTTATCTCTCTTTACAATTCCTAAATCAATATCATTACTTATTGCATTTGGTAATTGTTCATATCCTCTTAGAACAACATATCCTATTTTTTTTTGGTTGAAAGAGGAAAAAATATTATTTACAAATAATTTCCCTTCCCCAGATAATTCTCTAAACTTATATTTTGTTTTCATAAACAATTTTTATTAAAGTTATTAAATGAATAAATAATTTTTTCAGATATTATTGAAGTTCTATATTTATTTCCAACTTCTAAAATAGAATTGCTTTGATTAATGTTAAATAAAATTTTTTTTATTAAATTTAAAGAAATTATAAATTCATTACGAAAAAAATCATTGTAATAAATATTTTCCAATTTAAGATCTTTTATGCATTCAAGATTAGAAGTTAAGATAAATTTTTTGCGAGCATTAATCTCCAAAGGAACTAATGGACAATCAACAGTATTTTCTAAACTTCTGTATGGCAAAATAAACAAATCTACCGAGTCAATTAAAATCTTCAAATCATTATCTATTTCTTCAACATTCTGATTATGAATATTTGCCCTTATATATTTAATATATTCATCTTTTTTTAATTCCTCCTCTAGCTGTAGTGAAAAATTATCATTTTCCCATGGATAAGAATACATAAAAGTCTCAATATTTTTGAAGTCCGGAGAAGTGTTTATTTCTTTAAATAATTTGTATGCAATATCTGCACCTTTTGAGTAATCAAGTCTTCCTAAATAAGCAATTCTTTTTTTATTTGATTTTTTTTTCTTTGAAATTGAAGAATAAAAAGAATCATCAACTGGTAGATTTATTTCTATTGCTCTTGAAAATTCTTTTGGGAAGGATTTTCTTATCCTTTTTGATACACAAAAACACAACCCATTAAAAAAAAAGCGATTACTTACAAAAGTTAGAAATCTTTTTACATCACTTGTGATGTAATTGAACTGTACCAAATGATAGTACGTCTTTAAAAATTTTAAATTTTTTTTTATTAGTAGGCTAACTCTATCTCTTTTTTTTAAATAGATACATAAGCAATGTTTTATATTATTACTAGAAAGAAAGTCTATGGTTTCTCCAAAATCACAGAAACCATAATTTACAATTTTTTCTGAGAGATATTTACTAAAATTATACTTGCTTCCATAACTTAATAAATAGACTTTATGGCCCATTCTCTCAAACTCATAGGATATTCTTCTAATAAATGCATCTGTTCCTCCAACACCATTAAAAGATCCAGCCTCAATATGAAATAACATCGCTATATTCATTTTAATTTGTCGTTAACTTAATCAGAGACCATAAAGAAATTATTCCTGTCGCTGGTTTTGTTATTTCTGTAATTGAATCAGTTGTTTTTGCTAAAAGATTTTTAGATACCATTACTACATCTCCATTTTGAAGAGATGGATTTTGTTTTAAAGATAATCCATTAGAGTAGTTAAATTTATATCTATTTTTACTGACAGTACCGTTCCTGTTAACTCGTACAATTTCAATACCTCCTTTATTAGATCTAAAATCTTTTAACCCACCTGCATTCAATATTCCTTGAGCAAGAGGAGTTCCTCTTTTTAGTTCTATTTGACCAGTATTATTAAATTCACCAACAAATGTAACTTTTATAAATGGAGAAGAAAGATTAACAGAAGCAATTTCTAGAGATTCACTATCAATTACTTTTGCTTTACTAATTAAAATAGAATCTCCGTCAAATAAAAGAGGATTATTTTCTTGATTTCCATTAAAAATTAAGTCGTATAAATTAACTTCAGTTTCTTTAAATCCTCCTATATTGTGAGGCAATTTTCGCCTTATTTTTACATTTGTTATGTTTGCAGAATCTGTGATCCCCCCAGACACTCTTATTGCATCAACGACTGTAGGTAGTAATGAGGATTGCCTATTACTTTTATTAATTAAATTGCCCGTCAAAGTATATAGGCCAGGATTATCAACTTCACCAATTAATGTTACTTTAATTGGTCTTTTTTGAATTAACATCAAGTCAACCAAAGGGTTTATTAATTGATTTTTGAGAGATTCAGTAATTAAGTTTCTTGCCTCAGGAATTGTGAGCCCTTCTAATTTAATTTTGCCAATAATTGGAATATAAATATTACCATCATTAAGAATTTGAGTAATCAAATTATCCTCAGGTGTATCAATATAAGTCAATTGAATTTGATCTCCTGGACCAAGTATATAGTAACTTTCTTGGAGAATTGAGATATCTTTTCTTGCCTCTTCAAGATCAATATTTTTTTTATTTAGAGTATTAATTTCAGAAGCAATAGAGCCATTAATTATTATGAAAAAGATGCTAAAAAGAAATATTTTTATAAACTTTATTTTATAATTAAAAAAGTTAATCATTATGTTATGAATCGTAAATCAATAATAATAAATCTTTAAGATGAGTAAAATTTGACAGTATGATTAGAATAACATGATAGAAGTTGAATTTTGGAAAATATAAATAATAACTATTCTAAATATACAAAATCAAAAAATTCATATGGTAACGATTACGATAACTCTATAAGAAATAAGGAATACGAATTTAAAGATTTTCTAAAGGCTATTAATAGACGAAAAAAAATAGTTATTAGTATTTCAATAGCAGTTTTTACGTCAACATTATCAATTAGTATATTTCAAAGAATTTTTTTTCCTATTTATATAGGTGACTTTTCTATGTTGATATCTGATCCCTTAAACAATAATAAAAATAATAGTGCTAATTCAATTGGTGGTGTTTTTGAGCAACTAGCTTTAAATTCTACAGACAACGATCTTCCAACTCTCATAGAATTACTAAAAAGTCCAATATTATTAAATCCTATATCTAAAGATTATGGAATACCTTTCAACAAGTTTTCAAAAAGTTTACAAATTTCCACTCCTGGAGGATTAAGAACGCAATCTATGGCTCAAGGAGTATTAAGAATAAGTTTTAAAGGCGAAAATCCAAGGATTGTTAATAGTATGTTAGTCAGTATCAGTAAAGCATATTTAAAATCAGCTCTAGACCAAAAGCAACAAAGATTATCTGATGGACTAATTTTTCTTAACAATCAATCTCCTAAACTAGAAGGAAAGAACAAACAAGTTCAAAAAGAACTCTCTGATTTTCGAGAAAGAAATCAACTTATAGAACCCACTGTAGAAGGACAAGAACTGAAAACAAGATTAGATTATTTAGAAAATGAATTAGATAATATTAAAAACGAAAGGGTTAAATTAAATAATCTTTTAAAGAGCATTGAAAATGGATCACTTACAGCTTATGGATTTAAACAAGCAATTACAACAGACTTAAATTTAAACGAAAGGATACCCACGGAGGGAGTATCATTCATTAACCTTGATTTAGAGTTATTGGATCAATATATACTTGTGAAACAAAAACTTGCAATTGCTAGAACAAAATATTTAGAAGATTCCGAAATAGTTAAAGGTTTAAAATACAGAGTTGAACAAATAGAGCCAACTTTAAAATCTAACCAAATATCTGCACTTATTTCGGCACGAGAAATAATAGATAAAAACATACAAAATGCAAAAATAAAAATCAAATCCTTAAAAGAAAAATTTGAAAAACAACCTAAGTTAATAAGTGAATACAAAACACTGCAGCAAAAGGCTTTGTTGGCAGCAAAGAATTTAGAGGGTTTGTCATCTGCAAAAGAAAAGTTTCAACTTGAAATTGCTCAACGATCCGTACCATGGTCAATTATTGCTCCTCCAAAAGTTTATCCAGTCCCAGTTTCTCCAGATATACCTTTAAACCTATCTCTTAGCTTAATCTTTGGTCCCGTTCTCGGCCTAATAGTAGGTTTAATCAGAGATAAAGTTGATCATGTTTATCATTCACCAGATGAAGTAAAGGAAAATCTAAATTTACCGCTTCTAGCTGAACTACCTTATATTGAATCATTTGTTAATCTAAGGGAAAATAATGAATCTATATTTAACGTTGAAGATAAATTAAATGCAACTAAAAATGAGAAATCATCTGAATCATATTTAGGATATCAACGATTTTTTTATCAAGAAGCATTCAGAGGAATGTATACCTCTATTAAGTTTATAAATACTCAAAACTCATTAAAAATTTTATCTATATCAAGTTGTATACCTTCTGAGGGTAAATCACTTATAAGTACTATGTTTGCTAAAACCATATCTGAATTAGGATTAAGCGTGTTATTAATTGATACTGATCTTAGGAAACCTCAAGTTCACGCTAGATTGGGTCTTGATAATTTAATTGGCTTTTCTAATTTATTAATTGATTCCTCAGATAACTATAAAAAATATATACAATCTGTTCCAACTCAAGATAATTTTGATGTCATAACTTCAGGTTCAATTCCTCCTGATCCTACAAGGCTTCTAGGTTCTGATTCAATGAAAAAATTTATTGAGACAATTAGATCAGAAAATAAATATGATTATGTAATTTTAGATACATCCCCAATCCTAAGCATTTCAGATTCAACTCTTATTGCTCAATATTGTGATTCATTATTAATGGTTGTAAGTTTAAATAATGTTGACATGGACTTACCATTACTTGCAAAAAACAAGCTAAAGAAAACTAACAGACCACTTATTGGTTTCGTTTCTAATCAAATCAAAAAACCAAAAACATTTTCTAAAAATAGGTATTACGGTTATTCTAATTATTCAAATAATTATGGATATAATTCAAACTACATTTCCTACTACGCTGACAATAAAATCAGAGATAAATTTACTAAAAGAAATTTAACTTTTGAAAATAGTAAAGATAATTTTTTAATCTCAAAAATTAAAAAGTTTCGTAATAAAGTTTTAGATTTCATTTCTTGGCTTGATAGATAATGGAAACTATTAAAAGAGAGTTTATATTCAATTGGCTTTTACAAAATGAGATAGCTTTGGGTAATGCTCCACTTAATAAAAAAAATATAGATTTCCTTAAAGAAAAAGGTATAAAAGCAATCTTGAATTTATGTTATTCGATTGAATATGTACATCCAACAGATATTTTTGTGGATTTTGAATATAAGCATTTAGAATTACCTGATCATAGATCAAGTCATAAAATTTCAAAAAAACAAATTTTTGAATCGATTGAAATAATAAAAGAAATAAAAAAAAAAGGGCCTACCTTTATACACTGTATGCAATCTATAGAAAGATCTCCTTTGATTTGCATGGCATGGCTTATTTGCGAAAAGAAATTACCTTTAGATAATGCTTTAGAGTATTTAATGAGAATACATAAAACAACAAATCCAACCAACGAACAATTACTATTGCTTAGAGAAATATCATTAAACAATAAAATTTGATGCAGAAAAAAATAAAACATACTGAAGCTTCAGCAAATAAATTAGTTGTTACAATTACTGATTACATATTCTTTAAATCAAATATTGAAGACCTTTTTTCATCTGAATTAAATTCAGAAGTCTTTACATCGAATAGATATTTAATTTAAATCAGATCAATGAATCAAAATTTATTTTTTAAACTTTTAAAAAATTTTAAAATATTCTTTGTATTTTTTTTATTTACTCTATCTACTTTGGTTGAATTAAAATCAAAAAATAAGTGGGAATATAATATGGAAAATTTAAAACAGCCAGTATTAAAATGGAAATATTCTGAAGATAATTTTGATAAAACCATCAATAAAAAAAATTTATCTAAAAAAACACACAAATATTCTGTTATTAAGGGAATTGGACAGGGTATAACTGTGAATAATTATCCTTACCCAGAAATTTCTAATTATGTGCCACATGGTTTTGTTGAGGATAATTTTAAATCATCTACTATTAGCATTCGTACATTGAATAAAACAAGAGGATGTCATGGTGACCTGAGCCATTGTGCGGACGCAATTTTAAATATTGATTACTTCCCTATTAAAAAAGAGAATTATAGTTTAGGTTTTAAACATACAACACAAAGCTTATCAAGTAGAGGAATAGAAAATGATAAAGGAACAAAATTTGGCGAAGCTCAAAGTCTTGGATTTAAATCTGCTTGGAAACTAAATCAAAATTGGTCTTTTGCAATTGGGGGAGAAAATGTCATTCATTTTGATAAAAAGACAGATTTAGGCAGAAATTACTACTTAATTTTTAGTACTTATAGAGAATTAAATGATTCTCAAACTCCATCTATATTATTTTTTAATTCAGGATTTGGATCTGATTTCTACGGATACAGAGGTAATGGTTTTTTGGGAAGAAGTAGTTGCCTTGGTAGTAATACATTAACTGGTAATGAGACAAATAAATGTCAGTGGGGTCCAATTAGCTCTATTAGTCTTGCTTTTAACGATAGAATCTCAGTAAATTCTGAATGGTTTGGATACGGTTATGGGATAGGCCTAGGAATAAGACCTTTTAAAGATTCAAGCGTTTCAATTTCTATTTATGCCACTGATTTTATTCCTGGATTTCCAGACTATAATCAGAAATCATGCATAGATAACAGTTGTGATACGCGTTTATATAGCAGCTTAAGTATTTCTTTTTAAGGAAAAAAACTTCAATATCTATCTTTTATATTGTTAATAACTTAAATTAAATTTCATTAAAATAATAATAAATTATTTTTACTACATATTTATAAATAATTAAAAAATAGACCAGTAATATTAATTACATCATTTGAATCAGAGGTCTTAGATCCATAACCTAAATTTAAAAATTTCAAGCATAGATAAGAAAAATATGTTTAAAAAAACAATTTGAAAGTTACTTTTATACATTTAATTTCAAACAATTGGATTAATAGAAATTTGATTTAAAAAAAATCTATAAGTTTTAAAAAATGCTAGAGGGATTATTATTTTCAAATTTTAAATAAAAGCAAAAGTTTTATAGTTATCTAGAAATTTGTAAAATAGAATACTTAATTAGTTTTAAAAAAAATAAAATTTTCTTATTTTATATTTTGTGTTAATATTTCTTTAATTACAAAATTACAATAATGAACCTAAATAAAATTATTTTTGCTTCATTTCTTTCCTTAATACCATTCCAACAAGTATCAATTTATGCTTCGGAATTATTATTAGCAAATGGTGATGACACAATTGAAGAAGTTAAAGTAAAAAAAGTTAACAAAAGAGGTAGTTTAGTAATTAAATTTTGTAATTCCTTAACTGATTATTCTGGATACGTAGAAGTTCAAAATCAAAAATTCTTAATTTCAGATGCTGATGTAATTAAAAGAAAAAAAATAGTTTGGAAAAATACAAATTTGTCCAAAACAAAGGGTGATAGTATCAAGACAGATAATCTGTTATCTGAAGGTAAAGTTATTACAGATGGAGATTGTCCAGTTGGTATCTTACCTCTATTAGTTATAGGGGCAGGTATTGCTATTGGAGGATCTGGAGGTGGATCAGGAAGTAGTTCAAGTAACTAATCTAATTAATTTAAAGTCTCTTGCTGATAATCTTATTAAATAAGAAGATATCCAAAATCAGTTAATTGAAGGTCTATTAGGATCTTTAAATTAACCCTAATTTTTATTAAAAAAATAAATATTATTTATGAAATTTTAATTATTACATATAGTTTGTAGATTTTCTCAATACATCCTCTTTAAATTTTTTTAATCCAGCTTCCAAAAAAATTTATTGTTAGATACAGTCCTTTTATATATTTATTTCTAGCAAAATAATTATACTTTAATAAAATTTTTATAAAAGATTTTTAAGCATACTCTTTTCAATTACCTTCTATATCCACTTTGATTAATGCATTTACATTTTGTTTATATAAAGATATAAAACTTTCCATTCTTATAGATTCTACTTTACTAAAATTTTTTATGGTTTTGAATATATTTTTATGATGTGAGCCATGACTATTTTCGTGGTTTCCATATTTATTATTTTGGTATTCTGGAATGAAAAAAGTTACTTTTGGAAGCTAAGCAGTAAGCTTTTTTAAGATATTAATTTTCTTTTTTAAATATTTCTAAAAAAGAAGCATTTGCAGGATTTGCCTCAAGGATAATTGATTTTTTGGATTTTCTACCCATTAATAAATTACATTTAAAAATAAATGATCTTTTTATAGACCAAAAATCTTATTGAATATATTTGATTTTGTCAAAATATTGGCAAGTCTTTCAGCGCCAGCATAACTAAGATGCATCCCATCAAATGTATAGACTTGGCCATCCTGAGATGTTAGAATTTT
>CEPJ01143080.1_pt1 | contig 19170 bp, 14 predicted proteins | sample 530561 | NCBI WGS metagenome assembly CEPJ01 (sample SAMEA2620404, study PRJEB7988) | marine metagenome | biome: marine biome (ENVO:00000447); feature: surface water layer (ENVO:00002042); material: "saline water (ENVO:00002010), including plankton (ENVO:xxxxxxxx)" | depth 5 m
CGTAGCTCGGATCGCAGCGGCGGAAAGAGCCGCTCCGCGAGCGGAGCCCATGATCTGAGCAGTCTTGAAGTTTTGTACGTAGATCGTTTCTTCGCATGAGACGTGTCTCGGTTTCCATAATTCAATGAGCTGAGCAACACCCTGGTGAATCTGGCCCAAACAATCGATCGATGAAATTTTGGTCGAAAGTTTAAGGGTTTCCGAATGCAAAAGCCTTTGGCTCGAGCCATGGCATTCGAGAATAGCCAGACCCGTGCCTCTCAAGCTCGGATCGATTCCAAGTATGCGACCCTCATAAGGTGTCTTACGCAAGAGAGTCTTAGGATTTGATTCGGGACTCTTCTTTCCTTGTCCGCTCAAATGCTTGGCCCATAATTTTCTGGAACGACTGCTACTCATGAATCGGAGAAAAGGTTAGTAAATCATTCGCAAGCCTGCGAGAACGATAAAGATCCAAATCAATCTTTCGAAAAGAGTTTGATTCAAATACTTGACTAAAAATGGAGCGGTCGAAGCACCCAATACAGCCGGTATGAACATCCATGCGCTTACGGTCATGGAATCGAACGTGATAATCTTCAAATCAATCATAAACGGTACTTTACAAAGATTAACGATCAGAAAAAGCCAAGCCGAGGTGCCGATAAACGAGTACTTCGGCAAACCCATCACCAACAGATAGAGTTGAGCGATCGGACCTGCCGCGTTGGCCAGCATCGTGGCAACTCCTCCCAGTGAGCCAAACAAAACGCCTAAGCCGATCGACCCCTTGGGCACCCCATCACCACCCTCCCCCAATGCCGTACGGCCCGGTTGTTTTTTTCTTCTAAACTTTAGAAAAAAATGGAGCGCCGTCATGCTGAGCAAGATGACTCCAATCAAAACCTTCAACAAATGAACGCGCTCTTCACCACCTTGAAAATAGTCGAAAACCCACCACCCCAAAGCGGTTCCAACAAGAAAGAAAGGGAGCAAACGAACGATATAGTTCCAGTCGGCATGCCTGCGATAAACGATCGTTGCGGTTAAATCGGCGGAAATAAGTACTGGAAGAAGCAAGCCAACGGACAAAGGCACGCCCACTGGACCGAGAGCATCTTCCAAAACCAAAGCAAAAATCGCAACGGTGAGGTTGCCGGCGCCGGGAATTCCACCTTTGCTCATTCCCATGATAAAAGAACCAAGACCTAGGAGGCACCAGTGGATTGGAGTTAGGACTTCCATTTGCAATACTACTGAGAAATAAGAACCCTACTGTTCGAAAGAAATATGCTCATCCGTTTCGGGTGCCTTCGGCTTTGGTGAAAGTTCCGTCTGAAACTCGAAAGGTTTCCCACATATCCACCTCATCCTTCGAGGGAAATTCGGTGCCGGTTGCAAAGACCTGAGCTTGGGGCGGAAGCAGCTTGCGAAAATTGGCTTTTCTCTCCTGGTCCAGCTCTCCCAAAACGTCATCGGCCAGCAAGAGTGGGATACGCCGGAGGCTATCCTTCAGATAAAAATACTCCGCCAAGCGGATGGCCAAGACCAATCCTCGCTGCTGCCCTTCGGAAGAGTAATTCCGCGCATCGCGATCTTCGAGAAGAAACACGAAGTCATCTCGATGAGGTCCCCGTCTCGTCATTCCCATGATCCGGTCCCGTTCGCGATCCTCCGCCAGGCGATCGAGGATTTCTTCGGAGGTCATTTCAGGCCAGTCAGGATGGTAGCGAAGGCTTGCTTTCTCGGTTCCGCCACAAAGAAAAGAATAGTGTTTCTCAAGCGAATCGGCAAGGATGGGAATGCTGTTCTTGCGGGCGGCTTGGAGCGGGACCGTTGCCTCGGATAAGATATGCTCAAACGCCAAAAGTTCCGATTCTCCGCTTCCTTTTTTCAATAATGCATTTCTTCCTCGCAAGGCTCTATGAAAAGTTTGAAGGTTCTCGAAATATTGGCGGCTTGAGGAAGAAAGGAGAAGATCAAGCCATTTTCTTCGGTCGGATGGTCCCTCCCGAATCAATCTAAAATCTCTCGAAGATAAGGTAACGGCGGGGAATTTCCCCAAATAATCTCCGAAGCGCTTGATTTTCTCACCATCCACTTGCAAAACTTTCTCCGCTTTCGAACGGAAACTCAAAAGCACCTCATGCTCCTCTCCGTCATCTTCGCAAAAACGAAAGAACAATTGGCTACGCTCCGCGTTTTCTCGAACCAATCCATCCATTCCACTTTTCCTGAAGGAACGCAAATTTGAGGACAAACCAATGGCCTCAAGTAAATTTGTCTTTCCTTGGCCGTTGGGTCCGATGAAGAAGATACGATCACCGGAAAAAGACAGATTGGCCGTCTTCAGGTTACGGAAATTCTCAAGGTTGAGGCCAAGCAAACGCACGAGATCAGAGAGAAATTACAGGAGATGCCGACGCTTCTTCACTCAATTCGTCAAATGCCGATTGAAAGGCACCCGCCAAGTCCTGCCAATCCTTTTGGTCTTGTTCGAAGTATGAACTGACTCGCAGAATTCGGCGGGTTTCCTCACTTGTGAGCGAAAAGGCAGAGGCGGAAGGTGTTAGCTCATCTTTGGCAGTTGAGCATGCCGATCCGGTTGAAATCTCAAAACCGAGCTTATCAAGCTTTCCAACCCAGCGGAGGTTTTCAAATTGAGGAGCGACGAAACAAGAAGTGTTCCAAAGCCTTGGAGATTCACAGCCCAAAATTCTTACTTGAGGAAGGACTGATTTCAAAGCGGTCTCAAAAGAATCTCTCCAATGGGCTCTTTGGGGTAGTTGGGCAAGTGTCCCTTCGACTCCTTTCATTGCGCAACCCATGGCTTTTATAGAGGGATAACTTTCGGTCCCCCCCCTTCTTCCCTCTTCCTGTCCGCCTCCGTGAAAAAAAGGCATGGCATCCTCTCCAACCAACAAGCCAATCCCTTTTGGGGCTCCGAATTTGTGCCCACTGCAAACGAAACTCGAGCATAGCGAAAAGTCATCATGAGGAAGTTTTCCTATCCATTGCGAGGAATCACAATGAAAATGAACTCCATGGGCTCTGCACAATTTCGCCGCTTCCTGCCAAGGCTGCAGAACACCAGTTTCATTGCTTGCCGCCATAATCGAAACAAGAATCGTTTTGTTTTCGGACTGAAGGAATGACTCCAACGCTTCCAAGGAAACGATCCCCTTACCATCGGTTTCCAGCAAATCCACTCGGTCGGGGAAGTACCACTTTGCCGGAGCGCTTACGCTCGGATGCTCGATCGAAGAAATCAATACCCTGGAATCGTTCGAGGATTTATGGGCAAAATAGGAAAAGACCGCATTATTTGACTCCGTAGCCCCGGAAACGAAGGTAAGATGGGACGCATTCACCCCAAACGCCGCCGCCAACTGATCCCGAGCACGGCTTATTTCCGCACGGACCCGAGCAGCTTGCCGATAGGGGGAAGATGGATTTGCCCAGCCCTTTTCAAGCGCTGTTTGAAACGCCTCAAAAACAGTCCCAGCCAGAGGAGTGGTGGCGTTGTTATCGAAATACGCCATCAAAAAAACCTAGGGATTGCGAGGAATTGGGGGAATGCGAAGAGTCTGCCCTACCCGAAGGCTGTTTTTACTGCTCATGACGTCGCGGTTGGCTTGAAAAATTCGCTCGATGTGGGAGGAGTCTCCGTAGATTTTCCTGCTAATTCCATAGAGGCTATCTCCAGCTCGCACCTCGTAGGTGCGCAGACTCGGTTGAACCGGCTCGGGCTCCGGACTTGCGGAAATGGGTGCGGCCAGAACGGGTGTTGCTGGAATGGGAACAGAAGGCGTTTCAGATGTATCCTGAGCATTCAAAGGCACGCCTAGCCGGGCCTTCAGATCAGCCACTTGGCGACGAAGCTTTTCGTTTTCCTCCTTCAACGCAAGCGCATCCAGATACCCGCCGTAGGGTTCTCCGGGAAGTTTTCGAATGATCTCTCGCTCCGCGCTGACTATGAGTTGCCGAACTTTGGAAGATTCCCGAGAATCGGGAGATAGCAAAAGAAATCTTCTGAAGTGATAGATTGCCGCAATAGGGTCTTTGCGGGCCTCCAACGTCAGTAATAATCGACCGCATTCAAGATGAGATTTCGGGCATTGAACAATTCTACGGGTTATGGACAAGAATTGGTCCAAAGCCTCGTCTTCCTTACCCACTTTGAGCAAAGAGCGTCCTTTGCCGAATGCCGGATCCTCCTCCTCATCAATGAGCTTAGCGCTGGGTTGGCATGACTGCGAAAGAAAAGCCAAGGAGCAGGACAGGAAGAGTAAGGGAATCAATTTCTTCATACGCCTTGAAAAGAAAAGGTTAACTTTCGAGTATGGGCGGAAGTACGGTGTTCCCATAGAAAGAGTCCCTGCCAAGTGCCCAAATGGAGTCTGGCATTGGTGAAAGGTATGTTTTCACTCGTTCGGGTAAGAGCCATTTTGATGTGCGAGGGCATATCATCGGGACCTTCCATGGTATGAATGAAATGGGGATAGTCTTCGGGAACCAAATCGTCCATAAACCTCTCCAGGTCGACCCGTGCCGAAGGATCGGCATTCTCCATAAGAACAAGACTGCAACTGGTATGCCTTACGAAAACCGTTGCCAATCCATCGTTCAAACCTGACTCAAGCAAAGCTTTCTCAAGCGAATGGGTAATTTCATAGGTACCCTTCCCCTTAGTATTAATTTTCAAATCTTGATTGAACACACCCATATCCTGCCTCTCTCTTTCTCAATAGAAGAGTTATTGACTTTTGGCAAGGGTTGAGAGGAACCCTCAGGATGATCCGCAAAGAAGAACCGTCTCCGACTCCAACCAATTCTCAAGGGAAACCACTGATGCTCTTACCCTCTCCTCCTCGGGGGATTGATCCGAAATCTTTCGGAAAAGAACGCCGTGGGCAAAGTCCGACTCGTTTTTGTCCATTCCCTCAAGCCAGGATTGCTTGACCGGATAACCTTCTTCCCTCGCGAAAACGTAAAGCATCTTAAACCGCACCACCAGGCAATTCCCACCTTCTTTCAATGCATCCAGAGAGGATACCAGAAGATGAGCGAATTTCTCAGGCTCCAAAAGATGGGAACCGTTATCAAGATAAAATTTGGCAATTCCTGAGGCTGCGACAAAGCGTTCGTGCTTTGAGGAAAGTTGAGTGCGCTTACGCAAAACGCGATGCTCCCTGACAAAAGGGATCCCATTTGTATTTCCGACCTGCAAGGCAAACTCGACCTCATCAAAAAGATCGGGAAGCGGAGCCGCCCTGCGCTTGCGCACCTTTCGCATAAGAACGGGTTGCAAACCACCTGCCGCAGAAAAAACCATAAACCTTAAATGGTGCTCCCCCGTTTCGATTCGATAAAGGATTGTTCCCGTGATTTCTTGGGCAGGGAAAGCCATTGAAAACCGAAGATTCAATTCGTCCTATCCTCGTCGGATGGACGAGCCCCGGAACTTTCTCCGGCTGGATCCTTTGACGGAGACGTAGCTTTCTTGACAACGTTTTTCTTTTGCCCTCTTCGCCGGCGGCGTCTTCGCTTTGCCGACTTGGGCGGAATAACCGCCCCGCCGGAAATCAACATCTTCATCCCATCTCCCACGGACATATCGAGTCGATAGATGTCTTCACGAGGAAGCAAAAGCAAAAAACCACTGGTTGGATTGGGCGTGGTGGGAACAAAAACGTTTGTGAGCTTCCTGCCGATCATGGCTTCGGTTTCTCCCGATGCGTCATTCGTAACAAAACCGAGAACGTAACAGTCCGGACGGGGGTATTCAATCAGCACAACCTCCTTAAAGACAGCTCTATTCTCCTTCCCGAAGGTTTCTACGATTTGCTTTACGGACTTGTACACGGTACTCAGGAAAGGAACTGTACCAAGAATCTTTTCGGTGCTTGAAATGAAGAATTTACCCAAAACGTAATTCGAAAGGAAACCAAGGACTGTCAAAGAAAGAATTCCAACGAATAAACCAACCACGGCCAAAAGCGTTTCCACACCGAAAAACAATCGGTCCTCCCGCAAACCTAATTCGAAGGCCAAACGCGTAGCTGGAGCCTTGAATAGATTCAAGAGAAAGTTCAGAACGAAAATCGTAGTCCCAAGAGGAAGGAAAATAAGCAAGCCAGTAAGAAAGGCGTTACGGAACTTACGGGTAAAACTAGTTGATTTGGAGCTTGGCACGATCTCTTGGCTATTCTGAGGAAGGATCGCTAGCGAGAAGAAAATCGGGCCATGCCTTTGATTGCCCAATCAAGTCCATTACCCGTGATTCTTCTCTTCTCATGATTTTTCTGTCCTCTTCCTCAATGTCATCAAAGCCAAGCAAATGGAGCCATCCGTGGATCAAATAAAGGCTCAACTCCTCTTGCAAGGAAACCTTTAGCCGATTTGACTCTTCGATTGCCTGGTCCACGGACACGCAAATCTCTCCCGCCATATCATTGGTTTCGTCCGCGGGGAAAGTGATGACGTCCGTAGGGCGAAAATCCTTTAGAAATTCGCCGTGAATTTGAGAATGATGCTCCCTCTCCAAAAAAACAACCGACAAAACTCCGCAAGAATTATGTCTGTGCAAAGAGAAAATCACTTCAAAAAAATCCTTCAGCCTCTTTTCCTCAAATTCCAACTGAGGGTAATGGTTGGAGACTTCGATCGTTAGTGTCGAAACCATCTTAGCTCAAGGGTCAATTAGCTTTTGAACGGTGAATGGGAATCGCCCACTCCCTTGGCTTTCTTCTCGTCATCCGGATATTCAATTCGAGTATGCAGCATATTGAGAGTCGTTTTGATGAAGCTTTTCTTGATTTTCGAGACTTCCTCAAGCGTCAATGGGCATTCGTCGAGTTGACCATCCTCAAGCCGGTCCTGAAAAATCCCCTCCAGCAATTCCTCGACACTGTGTTGAGTGACTTTAGGCAAACTTCGAGCGGCAGCCTCGACGGAATCGGCAAAGAAAATAATTGCGCTTTCCTTGAAGCGCGGCTTGGGACCATCGTAGCGATAGGTGGATTCGTCGGGACCCTTGTCTTCGCTCTCCCCATAAGGAAGAGTCTCCTGCCTGCTCCTTTTTTTGGCTTCATGATAAAAATATTTGACCAGCGTGGTTCCATGGTGCTGCCGAATCACGTCCCGGATCACTTTCGGCAATCGTTGTTCGCGAGCCATCTCTATCCCTTCCTTGACGTGACTTTTGATGATGAGCGCGCTCATGGCCGGATCCCTCCGGTTGTGAGGATTCCCGAATTCGCCTTGGTTCTCGGTAAAATAGTTCGGTTGGGCCATTTTGCCGATGTCGTGGAACAGGGAACAAGCTCTGCACATGATGGGGTTGGCTCCCACCGCAACTGCGGCGTTCTCAGACAAGTTCGCGACCATCAGACTATGATGATAAGTGCCGGGAGCGTCGACCTGCATTTGCCTGAGCAAAGGATGATTGAAATCGGTCAATTCGAACAAAGTCGCATCCGTGGCAACCTTGAAACCATTCTCAATCAAAGGCATGGCTCCAAGGACCAGTGCTCCTGTAAAAACTCCGATCATGAGAGAAGCCAACGCGTGATTCGCCGAAGCCACCCCTCCACTTCCCGATGCGACTCCTATGCCCAAAGCCATAATGGCTCCCGTCAAACCCGCAAAAGCTCCGGCCTTCAGGGCACTGCCACGCAGTCGCACCTCACGACAGAAAAATGCTCCCACCAGAGCCGAACTCAAGGCGACTGAAAGAGATTCGATTCCGGCATTTTGCATAGTGGAGTGGAAGATACTCGTCATAAGGGCCGTAAGCGTGGCCATACGCGGACCAACGGTGATCATGACGACCATGGAGGCGAAGGAAACTGGTAACAGATAAGGTAACAAACCAACGAGTAAGGCATTTCCTCCGAACAATTCAGTTCCACCTAGTTCGAGAACAAATCGAGAAATCGACAAATTCACCAAAATTACGACCGCGACGATGCTGGAACGAGCAGTGTCTCTCCAAAAGTTAGGAAGAATCAAACTGATATACACGAACGCAAAGACAAAAGTCCCAAAGGTAACGAATATTCTTTTGGGTAATAGGTTTCTGTCTTCCGTGGTTAGATTTAGGTATTTGCTGTACTTTTCTAGGTCCGCCTCCGTTACCCTAATCCCTTTCTTGAGAATCAAATCTCCTTCCTGAACCGAAACGATCGGCTGATCCATTTCCCCAATTGCGCGCTCTTGGGCTGCTGTGGTGGCAACTCGGTCAATGGTACGCAAATGCAAACCCAATTTCGCCAAATCGGCAAAATTGGAAGCGAGGTCATTACGAAACTCCTGAGCCGAAAAGGATGCGTTGGCATCGGCAGATTCAATCAGATCCTTTAGCAAAAGGCCTTCTTCGGCAAAAGCGCCACCTTCTTCAAGGTGATTTCGCAGGTCGGAGAGATGGTTGGCCAAAGCGGAATATTGTTCCTCAAGCTCCTCGGGATTGATAAAAAAACGAAATCCATCCTCCAAACCGCTCAGGACGATCAAACGACCGGTCAAGCGGACCATCAAATTATCAATTTGGCCCGTGGCATTCGATTCGGCGATGAATTTCTGATCCGTGGAAGGAAACTTTACCACTCCCACCAAATGCAAATGACCAAGAATCCGACTGATTTCGGAGAACAAGTTTTCTCCTTCAGGGAAATCACGCCAATGGGCGAAGTTCTTCAAGTCGTCTGCCGACAAGGGTAGCTGGAAGTTCTTATCCAATTCCTCAATCAAGGAAAGACGGGCGGCTTCTGCGGACGAATCTTGCATCGATTCAATAGCCAACAAGCCTTCTTCCAACCTGATCAGTGCCTTTGAAAAACCTTCCTCTCCCGAGAAGTTGCGGGAAAATTCTCTCGGTGTACTACTTCGAATCCACTCTTCGGCTTCCCTTCTTCGTACGTCACTCAAGTAATTGAAGGTTCGATCCGAGTAAATGTTTTCAGGAGCAACCTCTCCCAAAGTTCTCAGCCCCGGAGGATCTTGTCCGACGAAGCATATGAATACGACCGAAACTGCAAACAGAATGGTAAGAATAGCCTGCTTGGCTCCTTTTTCCCAAAGTCTGCCCCAACGAGAGAGTTGAGAATCATCCATCTCCGTTGCATCCTCATCCAATCGGCGACGCATGCGTGAACGACCATTCTTGCGACGCGTATTTCTGCTTTCTTCTGAAACCATGAAGAGAACAATTATCTCAAATTTAGGGCCTTTGGGTCAAGAACTAGCTATTGGGCTGCTCATAAGCTGAAATGATCGCGCTTACGAGTGGATGTCGAACCACGTCATCATGATCAAATTCATGAAAATGAATTCCATGTACGGAGGACAATATTTTTTTTGCTTCAACCAAACCGGAACTTTGCTTCGGCGGAAGATCCACTTGCGTGACGTCTCCCGTAACCACCATTTTACTCCCCTCACCCAAACGAGTGAGAAACATCATCATTTGAGATCGCGTCGTGTTCTGGGCTTCGTCCAACAAGGCAAAGCATTTGCCGAGGGTTCTTCCTCGCATGTAAGCGAGAGGGGCAATCTCGACCACTCCCGTTTCAACAAGTTTACGGGCTTCCACTGGACCGAGGACTTCATCCATTGCATCATACAGTGGTCGCAGGTATGGTAAGAGTTTCTCTTCCAAATCGCCGGGCAGAAAGCCCAAAGCCTCTCCCGCTTCCACGGCTGGACGGGCAAGAACGATTTTTTGAACTTCGCCCTCCAACAAAGCGTGAAGAGCGGCTATCATTGCCAAGAAGGTCTTGCCCGTTCCAGCAGGTCCGATTCCAAAGACTAGATCATTACCAAGGATCAAATCCAAAAATCGGCGTTGGCCCAAATTCCTGGGAACGACCGAGCTTTTCCGGATTTTAAGAATGAGCGGATTCTCCAATAGATTCCTCAATTCATGCTTCTTTCCTTTGGAAACCTTATCTAAAAAACGGACGAAATCCGAGTTGCCACCCAAGAATCCCTGATCTCGACCAAGAACTAGAAGATCAAAAAAGTCCTCAGCGACAGACAAATTTTCTCCATCTCCCGAAATCTTCAAAGAATTACCACGCGCCAAAATACGAACTCCCAGTTTTTTTTCTGCCAAAAGTAAATTGCCGGGAGATTCCAGATACAATTTATGAAGATGCCTCTCCGATTCGAATTCTATATTCTTTTCCGCCATTTATGGATGATTTTGGAAGTGTTCAAAGGTTAGGATGAACTCAATGATTTTGTTAATCCGAACCCCATTTGTTCGCAAGCAAGGAATCCATTTCAAAAGTTTATTTCCATTTACCATTTCTTGCTATTATGCAATCTAAGGCAATTTAGGTTTCTTGCCCAAAACTGAAATGAACATCCTATTCGTAAGCCCGGAAGTAAGCCCACTCGTTCGCACGGGCGGACTGGGGGACGTGGTTGGCAGTCTGCCGATTGCACTCAAAAACCTAAATCTCGACGTAAGGATTCTTTGTCCGCTTCACCGTTGCTGCAAAACTCGAGACGTCACTTACTTTGAGGATACTTTCCAAATTGGCGGAAGGAAAAGACTGCTTCACGCAAAATTAGCAGAGACCAGATTGCCCGAAAGTGACGTGCCCGTCTACTTTTTGGAGAATGATTTTCTGTATGACCGCCCAGGTATCTATGCGGACAACCAAGGTGACTACAGGGACAACCCATCCAGGGTTTTCGGACTCTGCGAAACTGCAATGTTCATCGAATCAATCACCGGATGGAGGCCTGACGTCTTCCATGCCCATGATTGGATGGCTGCTCCCGTTTGCGCATTTTTGAATGCAAGCGATACCGGGAAAGGAAAGCAAGCCTCCGTCCTTACGATTCACAACCTCGAGCACCAAGGAAAGGGAACCTATGAGGATTTTGTCGGTTCCGGTTTGCCACCGGACTATTGGGGCTCGAGTTTCGATCGTTTCGGTGAGATGAACCTGCTGAAGTCAGGAATTCAGCATGCGGATAAGATCACTACGGTCAGCCCTACGTACGCCCAAGAAATCAGAACGGAGGAATTCGGCCATGGGCTTGAAGAGTCCCTGAAATACAGAGGCGCTGATTTGGTTGGAATTCTAAATGGGATTGATCAGGACAGTTGGAATCCGCAGTTTGACAATTCCTTGGCGACCCCCATTGACCCGCAAGATCCTTCCGCTGGTAAAAAAGCATGTAAGATTGATCTTCTTCGGGAAATGAATCTTCCCATTCGATCGGAAGCTCCTTTGTTTGGAGTGGTTTCAAGATTATACAAACAAAAGGGTCTGGATTTGCTTTTGGAAATCCTTTCGGCTTTACTCAACGAAACCAAAGCTCAATTCGTAATTTTAGGGAGTGGCTCAAAAACCGAAGAAAACGCCTTTCTTAACATTGCCAAAGAATTTCCGGATCGCTTGGCCGCATTCATTGGTTTCGACGATGCATTGGCTAGAAGAATTTTTGCAGGAACTGATTTTTTTATTATGCCAAGTAGATTCGAGCCTTGCGGGTTAGCTCAACAATACGCCATGAGGTATGGTTCCGTTCCCATATGCCGAAAGACCGGCGGATTGGCCGACACCGTCCAACCCGTTGGCAAATCTCAAAATTCAGCAAACGGATTTCTTTTCGAAAGATCCGAACCGGAAGCCTTGCTTGAAGTTATTAACAAAGCCATTCATCTGTTCCACAATCGGAAGTTGTACGCTGAAGTTCAAAAAAATGCGCTGAACTTCCCTTGCTCTTGGGAATGCGCTGCCGAAGAATACCGGGAAGTATACTCCTGGGCTTTAAGCGGCTCTTAAGTTTTCGATCCTTTCGCGGGATCGACGTTGATAACTTTCAACTTAATTCAACGCTTTCCACTTGCACCATGCAAATGGGAAAAGATAACCTTGGAAGTATCGAACTAACCTCTTGGCCCATATGATATCCAACGGACCTTCCCGCACTTTCACACGAGAAGCCGTGGAAGCTTGGTTACTCAAATTGTCCTCATGCGATTGGGAAAAGAACATTCGTGAGGATTTGCTGATCCAAGCCCGTCAATACTACCGAGAAGGTCAACTCACTGCAATTGACTTGCAAAATGATCAGGCGATCATGGTGAAAAAAGTCAACCGTGAGGAATCCTACTCCGTCTTGGAATGGAAGGAAAACGCCCCACTAATTCGAACTTCACTTGAAGATGAGGATTTCGGCACGGTCCTTGCCACTGCCGGCTTATATGAAATCGAGGAGTTAATCGCTGAAATCCATGAGGAAGATCCCTTATTGGGAACGTCACTTGAGGAAGAAGAAGAGGAAACCGAGACCGAAGAAACTGAGACCGAAGAAACCGAAAATGATTCGTCCGAGTTAAAATTGGTAATCTCCATTGAGGTCTCTCCGAACCAAGGGCTAACCGCTACTCCGTGCTGGCAATCCGCAGCCGGAGGAGAAATCCCCGCTTATGGGGCAAAAGTGGAAACCGAGAATGCCGATCGACCTTCGCTGATGCGATTTGTCGCCGAAGCGAGCGAACTCGGATTCGTTTTCGAAAAGTCAAAGGGATCGTTCAAACTCACGGATTGGGACAAAGTGGCCAATCTTTCACAGGAATCCTTACCGAAATGGGAAAGTTCATTTTTCGTCCGTTACAATGGGGATGCCCATCTCTTGAAACATGGTCAAAGAACGCTTCAATGGGAAATTGAAGCGAGGAGTAGAGATGACTCATCCATGTCCTTGCGGGAAAACTTTCAACTTGGTTCTCATCGACTTGGCAGGGAGCATAGTCGTAAAATTAGCAAAGCTCGCCATGGAGCCACTTTCATAAGAGGACACGGCTTGGTTCGATTGGATCAAAAACAAGTGGATGACTTCGAATGGTGGCAAAGAAACCGAGGAGACGTGAAACGCACGAACTGGCCTCGGTACATGCTTTTCTCACTCTTTGCCAGAAAATACCTTCGCACTCGTTCGGATGGAAAACTTGCAAGTTGGGAATCTTCCATTCGTCAACTCGATACCAATGGCGTTGCGAAGAAATTTTCTTTTCTCAGACCCTATCAAAAAAAGGGGGTTGCTCATTTGCATGCTCTCCATGGGCTTGGCTGTCACGGACTCCTTGCGGATGAAATGGGGCTCGGTAAAACCGTTCAAACCTTAGCCTTGCTCGAGGCGAATAAAAAAAGGGAGTCATCGGACCTTGTCATTTGTCCCGCTTCCGTCGTACCTGTCTGGGTCAGAGAGGCCAAGGAAAGGTTCCCCCGAACAGCTGTAAAAATACTTTCAAAAGACGAGATTTTCGGCGTGGAAGAATCTCCCTGTCTTTGGGTTGCCAGTTACACTCAACTTAGAAGACATCGCCATTTGCTGGACAATCATTCCTTTCGCTATGCAATCTTGGACGAAGCTCAATTGATTAAAAATCCAAAAGCCAAGATAACCCAAACCTGCCTTTCCATCGAATCGGACTACAGAATCGCGCTTTCCGGAACTCCGATTGAAAATTCGGCCATCGATCTATGGACCATTTTCCGATTCCTTATGCCAGGTCTTTTGGGAGGAAGAAAAGAATTCGAACAAAACCTCCTGGAAGATGCCGAAAAGGCTTATCTTCGAATTCGTAAGCAGGTCTCTCCCTTCGTCTTGCGTAGGCTCAAGAAAGAGGTGGCCAAGGAACTTCCTCCGAAATTGGAGACCGAACTCCCCTGTCAACTTACGGACGAACAAAAAAAGGAGTATCGCAAGCTCACTGAAGGCGCTATGAACGAACACGGTGAAAGCTTAAAGAATGCGCTGAAAGCCGCCCCCACCCATATTTTCGCGCTTCTTACGAGGCTCAGACAGGCTTGTTGCGACTTGGGTTTACTACCCGGAAGAGAACATTTGCCATCTCAAGGAGCCAAAAGTGACTTGTTGATCGAAAAATTAACTGATTTGTCCGCGACCGGTGCGAAGGTTCTCGTATTCAGTCAATTCACTTCTTTCTTAGACATCCTTAGGAAAAGAATCGATTTGGAATTACCCGGTCTGAGCATGGTGGAACTTACCGGTTCCACAAGGAATCGATCTCAACCCGTTGAACAGTTCGAAAATTCAAATGATTCCATTGTCATGCTCGCATCCATGAAGGCGGCTGGGTTGGGGGTCACTCTCAAATCCGCGGATTACGTTTTTCTTATGGACCCCTGGTGGAATCCCGCTGTGGAGGAACAGGCCATCGATCGAGCGCACCGAATCGGACGAATCAAACCTACCTTCATTTACCGCTTGGTTACAAAAGGCACCATCGAGGACCGCGTTCGTCAACTGCAGTTGGAGAAGAAGGAAACCTTCAATCAGATTATCGGCGAGCTTAACGGCGCTTCGGGATTAACCGATCATTTCAACTCGCTCAAGGAACTAATCGAACTTACGGATTAGCAAATCCGATAGCGGAGAACCGAATTAGGCTTCGGTTTTCTCGCCTTCCTTAGCATTCGCTCGGAGCCGCCTAATCCAACGCCATCCGGGTAAAAGAAACAAACCTGTCACCATAACGTAAGTGGAAGGCTCGGGAACGGCAGAATAGGTAAGATAAAAATCACCAGAACCGTCATAATAAACTCCCCAATCACCGTACCAATTTCCCACATTGTAAGAAAAGTCATCGGATCTAATGTTGAAATAAGAACTGGCGTCACCTGCAGAAGTGGGACCGTTAGTAGCGTGGCTTCCCGATTGGCTGTCAAGAAAAAGAAATCCGTTCGTCCCTGCGTAAGAATTAAGAATATTAGCCCCATTGTCGGGATAACCGGCAGTGCCGTTGCCGTCCCTGATTGCCATGATGTTGAGATTCACTTGCTGGCCAGACTCAAAGGAAAGGGAGTTGAATTTCAAGACGTCGTACTTGGAACCGGCGTTTCCCGCACCTCCCGTGAAATCGTCAATTTGCCAATCATATACGCTTCCACCGTTAAGCGTCAGGCTAGTCACGGTAAAATCACCAATCGAATCACTCCCGCTTGCATCATAATCAACTGCCTTTTGAGAGGGTGTCAAGGAAGAGGTAATGCCTCTACCCGGAGAAATATAATCAATTTCTCCGGCACCGTTGCCGATCGTGGCAGCCGCTATTGTGCCCTTACCTCCGATGATACTCTTCCCAGTACCGCCTTGCGCCGTCAATGTAACACTTTCATTATCGGCAATTTCCAACTTACCCTTATTGATGGTAATTGTGTTGTCCGAATCCAAATTAGAACCATCTCCGCTACCATTACCGATAACAAGCGTTCCGTCATCAACGGTTATGTTACCGGTGAAGGAAGAAGTGCTGTCACCGGTAAGAACCAAGCGCCCCGCTCCGTCTTTCACTAGGGTGTTACTACCGGTAATCGCTCCGGAAAGAATTTGCTCTTTCGAATAATCGGTCGCTCCGCTCGCGATCTTGATCTTGTTGCTTGTTCCGTTGCTTCCGCTGAGGGTGACTCCACCGCTGAAAGTTTGGGCGGAGGTGGTGTTGGCAAAGCCCAATTCAACAATTTGCCCACTTCCTATTCCCGTGTTATCGAGTTTCAAGGTTGGGGTACCCGAGGAATTTTTCACATATTCAACAGACTGGGTTTTTCCCGAATCGGGATTGAAGGTGAGCGTTCCTTCCAAAATGTCCGCCCAACCTGAAGAAGCGCCAGCCAAATTAACGTTTCCCGTAAGGATTTGTTCACCATCACCTGTTTTGATTAAGCTGGATGCACCAGCTCCGTCTGAGGCACTCCAAATGTCACCCGAAAAATCGTAAGTATTTCCATTGGTGGAATTGATGGTGAGCGTATTGTCATCGCCAACCGTAATTTCCCCACCCCCGCTGTCCTTGTGCATTCCACTCACTATAACATCTCCTGCACTTGAATTTCTGATATCCATGCTGTCCCCGTCATAATAAGCAATTGTGGCAAGATAATTATTATTATGATCGCCAAGCGTACTTGATCCATCGGTTCCAATTCTGGTAGTTGAATAGTCGCTATTCTTGAACTCAAAATCCATACCGGAAGCTTCTGCACCCGTAGCAGGTTCTTGCAAATACATGAGCTCTCCGTCCGTGAAAGTCCAATTTGTATTCATAATGGTGTTGTAGCGGGTCGTACCGTTTACTAAGGAATTAGAAGGAGCATCGTAGAAACGGATTCCAATATACGGGTCCGAGCTAGCGTTAACCAATGCCTTAGTCCTGTCCCAAAGGGCATTTTTACCAATGCTTTGAGAATTATCGCCATCCAATTCATCAAACAATAATTGATTTGATTCACCCGGATTAATTTGTACCTCGCTTTCCGTAGAATCACCAGCATCGTTTACATCTACGCTGCCATTCTGCGCGAAGCGGGTATGGAACCAAAACAAGCCATCACCAATACTTTCGCCCCCGTAATCATAGCCGATCTTAGTCAAATTAGTTATCGGGGTCCAACGGCCTCGGAAAAGAGTTGATGATGAGGTATTGGGGGTGTAGTCACTAGATTGATCTGCAGAGGTATTTTCAGTATTCGCGGCGTTGTCCGTATCAAAAAATCCCAGCTCAATTAGATTTTGATCCGCAGCAGGAATAAAACTACTGCTTGCTCCTGACAAGGTAAGTTCGGAAATTTCTTGAACGTCAGCGAGACTGGTCCATGCAGGTGATGCGAAGAAATTTCTCTGAAAGTCTGATGGAGCGGACGAGTGATCGTGAACACCCCATTTTATACTAATCGGAGCCTGACCTTGAACATCCATTACAAAGATGAGCATGAACAAGAAAGTTGATACGGAGTATTTTAGGCAACGAGACATTTGGGCAAATACAATATTTCCTTCAAAAACCAACTGAGTCAACAGAATTTAGAAAAAAATCTTCTACCCAGATTTGCAAAGCCTTATCGAAATTCTCAAATCAGGATCATCCTACGGATGAGAATCGGATCGCGCATAATTCGAGAATCCCTGGGATGATGCTTAAAACCTTTACGAAAGCTATTGGTAATTTTCTCCCATGGGAAATTGAAATTCCACTTCTTGCGGTCACATAAAAACACATTACACGCAAAACCACACTGAAAAGTCTATCTGCATTCCAATCATGTATTTACGCATTCAGCACCCATAACTTACTCGCCCATTCATGCGAGAATAAAAGATGTTTTTTTATCTTGAAATATTGCACTATCTATTCTTTTTGGTTTTGATTTTAAAACTTTCACCGTAAAGACGCTTTTTCTATTGTTTTAATTGCATTTTACCTTTTATTATTTACATTAAATACTTCTTGCAAAACAAGGATGCCTTGGGGAAGTTCAACCTCCGCGTCCAAAGGTGAAAATTCATTGCTCCAGAAGAGCAATTCATCGAAATATTTCTTGCGTTCAACTACAACGAAGTTGTAGGTTGAGGGATAAAGCCCTGCCCAAAAATTCACAGTTTCCAAAGCACCCACTAGGATGAAAATCAAAAACTCTGCTAATTTTGATTTTCGCAACTATTTCGTACCTCAATCAGGTAGGCTCAGCAGTGCCTTTCTTGCAGTTTTGGCTTTTCCTCTACTCGTTTTCATGAACGAGAATCTTCAAGGAACGGAACCTGAAATCGTTATTCATTGGAGTTCGGAGACCGTAAGTGGTCATCCTGATATTCTAACGGATGCAAATGGCACTGCTCTGAGCGCAGGCGGTTCGGGAAACGGAGATGGATGCTTGGTGACTTTAGGTTATTTTGATCAAGCCTCAGCAGGGAATCCATTCTTGGGCACTTGGATTCCCTTGACCCATGGAACTCGAATCGGAGACTCCAGCAGCGGTTATGGTTTTGAGGATGGGATGTTTTCCTTCACAACGGTTTTCACTCGATTAAGCGACTCTGTCACGGTTTATCCCTACCGCCCCGCTTCCTACTCGGTAACGACTCCGCATACCATAGAACAAAACATTCCACAGGCAAACACTCCCATTTGCATTCGTTTTTACGACGGAACAGACACGGGGTTAACCGCCCGATACAACACAGTTACGGGAAGCGGTTGGGTATGGCCTGCCTTTCCATCCGGTCAAGGCATACCTTCCAATTTGTACCTGAAAGTGGCCCGGGGTCCTACACCAAGCAATTCTCTTTGGGCATACGGTGACACCTTCGAAGATTCCGATCATAACTTCTCCGCTGCGAAAACCACCGAATTCGACTTGGCCGTTTCCGTCTCCGGCGGAGGATCCGTCACTGACGTCAATGGGAGCTACGAATACGGAACGGTCGTCGATTTGAATGCGTCGGCTGACGACCACATGGAATTCGTTGGTTGGTTGGGGGATGGTGTTACCGACCCAACCCTTCCGATTACCACAATTGCAATGAATCAGGATCGCAACCTTACGGCTGTGTTTCAGGATAAAATGTACTCGGTTTTAGTGAATCCACAGGGAAATGGTTCGGTCAGCGGTGAAGGAAACTACACTTTCGGGACGATCGTAAACCTCACTGCAACTCCCAGCACTGGACATTCTTTTTCCCATTGGAATGGGTTTGGACCCGATTCGAATACAAGCGCATCCACCACCCTTTCCGTTTCCCAAGATCATGCAATTGTGGGAGTTTTCGTTGCCCAATCATTTGATTTGAACGTTACCTCGCAAGATCCGACTGCCGGACAAGCCGAAGCCGAAACCGGTCCCTATTTCTACGACGGAAATTACACCATTAACGCAACCCCGAACCCAGGCTATGCCTTCACCCATTGGACCAGCTCCACAAATTCCCTTGGAATGTTGGAATCGAACTCCTCTCAAACCACTAACTTAATCCTTACAGGCGACGCCTCCTTCGAAGCTCAATTTTCTCTCACTACCTATGAACTTGAAGTGCTCATGGGGACGGGTGGTCAATCCGTTTCGCCAAGCACGGGTCAACAATCATCCATCGCCCTCGTGCCTGTTACAGCCCAAGCGATCGATGGCTATGAATTCACAAATTGGGATGACCCTTCGGGCGTTCTCGTCAATCCGAACCTAGCGAGTACCGATGCGAACATGAGCAGAGCGACCGGGGACGTCACGATTACCGCTCGGTTTTCAATTCGAACCCATGAAATCGTCATCATCGAAGATCCAGGTGGAAATGCGGGTGTAACTCCGTCACTGGGGCCATGGGAACATTTCGGAGTTTACGATATCAACGCAACTCCTTTGCCCGGTTACGTTT
>CEPJ01058247.1_pt1 | contig 19168 bp, 23 predicted proteins | sample 530561 | NCBI WGS metagenome assembly CEPJ01 (sample SAMEA2620404, study PRJEB7988) | marine metagenome | biome: marine biome (ENVO:00000447); feature: surface water layer (ENVO:00002042); material: "saline water (ENVO:00002010), including plankton (ENVO:xxxxxxxx)" | depth 5 m
AATATAATTTAAAGGAGAAAAAAATGGTTAAATTTTATGAGCATACTAATAAACTTGTTAAGAGAATTCAAAAACAGTTAGGAGCAAGGTTCCCTGAAAGAGTATTACAAAATGCTCTAGCCAAAGAGTTTATTGATGCAAAAATTCAATATGAGAAAGAATTAAATCTTGACATCTTATATAAGAAAAATAGAGTAGGTTATATAACTGCAGACTTTTTTATTCCTAAACAAAAAAAATTTAATCTCAAAGAAGATTTAATTATCGAAACTAAACAAGCTGGTCTCCAAATGAAAGTGGAGTACCTCAGCCAACTTAAAATATATCTCAAATCTCGCTCACAACAAGTGGGATTTGATAAGATTAGTAAAGCAATGTTGATATGTTGGGAAAATAAGGATTTGTTAGATGAAGATGAATCTAGAGTAAAATTCTCAACAAATGTTCGTCTAGAGGTTTGGGAATTATCTGAAAAAAAAGATGAGATGTTAAAAATTTGGTCTGCATAAATGAATACTGTATTTGTTAAACTCGATAAGGATTTTAAAAAATATAAATCTACAAAAAGATATTCTAAATTTGAGGAAAATTATGGAGCAAATATATCTTTTATTAAATTTGAAGAAAAAGTATTTCTCTCTATTTTATTTAAAAACAATATCAGATTATTAATAAAAAAATCGAGAGTTAATAACAATTTTATAATCAGTGCCTTTTTTGGCAACAAAAATATTACCAAAAGAATTTTCAAAGATTGGCACAGTGATCATAAGGATTTAGGTGGTGCTTTATCGGAAAAGGAATTTAGCAACTTGAATCATTCAATGGAAGATGCTTGTATTTTATTAGCTGCTAGAATTAAAAATAAATAAAGTCTTTTGGGTCTTTAATTTTGTTAAAAAGTCGTTGAGCAAGTTTATCTGAGTTAGTGTATTGTTGCTTCCTCCAATAAGCATAATAGTTTTTAGAATTATTTCTTTCATTTGTAAGTGGTTTTTCCTCAATAAGGGGATTTTCAAAATATTTGACCATTACTTTACTCTTGAGATTATTTCTAAAAGTTTTTTGATCTTTAATTTTTAAAAGTTTTAATGACTTTTTAGCTTGTGGACTAAATTTACAGAAATTATCAAAATAATCTTTTGTAAATTGAATAAAATAATAACTGAAATTTTGATTAAATGATGTGTTAGAAATATTTCTGTCTTTCCCAAAAAACTCCCAATTGTGCCCAGCATAAGCAAATCTGCGGTAGCTTGTTACAATTCCATGTGTTTTAAGTTTTCGGCCTTTACCAAAAAATTGTCTATCAAATAAGTTCCAGGATCCTTCTTTTCTCCAATACCAATTGAAGGGATTGTTGTTGATAAAATTACACAGCTCACTTAATGATGATGAACTATCAATATTTTTAGCAGAATCAGTAAACTCTTTTAATCTCTTGCTAATCTTCGTCTTATTAGTACCCTTTACAGAATTAAACTGAGTACTAGATATAGGAAAAGCATTTTTGAATCTAAATGTATCAGTTGCCAGGTGTTTTTTGATTCTCTCTTTTGAGAAGTTAGATTTATCCTTTAATCCCAAGAGAGTTTTCTTTATTGCATTTCCATCTACTCGAATCCCAACATAAACTAATTTCCAGTGGTCAGACTTAATTTTTTCTGTAAAAAAATAAATACCAATACCATCACAAAATTTATCAGGCTTATTTTTTAAAATTGATCTTAACTTAAAATTGAGTGGAGGCAATTCATCTTCGACCTTATCTATTTTGAAAAGATCATTAAAGTCGTATTGGGAAAAATTAAAGAATTTGTTTTTCTCTATTAACCTCATTTATGATATGAGTTTATTACCCACCACCTGCCATACGATCAGCAGCATACTCAATAAAGCCTTTAGCTAAATCTAGATAAGATTCGTCAATACCATGAAGTTGAAGGTCTTCAGCATCTAAAGTACTTGCCAGATTTTGTAAAAATGCAAGTTGTTTTGTGACAATGTCATCATCCTCAAATAAATCATGGGGGTCATCAGAAGGTGAACATTCTTCATACAGGCTGAATACATAATCATCAGCTATTGTTTCACCATAGTCCCAAATCTGAGGGCCTATAGTTTCATGTGCGGGAACACCTCCTCCAATTACGTGCTGATTAAAAGCATCTAAAACAAATGTTGTAGTTAAGTCGTTATTCATAAAAATCTCCGTTTGCAGGTGAATTATTTTATAATTTTTGAAAATATTTTCCAATGGGAAATTAGTTAATACTCATTTTGATAGTATTAAACTATACTTAAATGGTTTAAAACTTATTAGTAGGAGATAAAAATGGCAAGAGGAAAATGGGAAGTTTATGATAAGTGGGGGAAATTTATTCAATCTTTTGATAATAAACTTCAAGCAGATGATTATGCCAGAGCAATTGGAGGTTCTGTGCGAATGGCATAAATTAATATTGTCATCTCAATAAATAAAATCTTCATGAATGCAAATTGGTTTTTAGATCAATATAAAAATCTCCATACCTGCAATGGGAATGAGGAGAAATCTTTTCAAATACTTCTTCAAACTGTTCTTGCAATGGCAGAACAGTTTGATTTTCTTATCAGTCCTATGAGGGGTTTAGTAGATCAGGAGGATTGTCCTTTTTACCTAAATGAATCAACAACCTACAAAATATCCTGTTGTGATCAAATAAATGATAAGACTTGGTTAGCTGGTGCCTATCCAAAAGCAACATTCTTGACTCAAACCATAAATAATGTAGCTGCTATCGAAGATCAAAAAAATAATGATGCAGACATGCAAAATTTTTTTTTACAGCTGGAATCAAATTATGGGGATTATTTTGCTGGTTTAAGACGCACAGTAATAAGAGAAATACAAATTGAATCAAAAGCTTGGCACGAGGAAATGTTATTTAGGGTTATTTGGATGATGGACCAAACAAAATTAAATTCTTGGAATAATTTCGATAGAACAATTGATGGGTTCTTAGAGCCATTGGCTGAAAAAATGTTTTTTATGCCTAAATGGGAGTTAGAATTCAGGATTGGAGAAAATAAAGAGAGTTTTGATGAAGTGCTCACTACAAAAAATATTCTTAAAGACAGTGGAGCTGCATTTTTAGCCATGGTTGATCAAAATTTTCATACTTACACAAAATCCTGCTCAATTAGACAGGAGAGTCTATCCCTCCCAGAATATGAAGTATTTCTAGATGAAGTCAAATTATTTCTTGAGAGAATAAAGAGTTAAATTAAAAAAAACTCAACCCTCGAAATCATCCAGAAACTCCTCCCAATAAGGGCTATATCTTGGATCGTAAAGGGGCTGATCATCAATTAATGTTCCATTATCAGATTGAAAATATTGTTCGATTACTTGCAGTTCAATCACATCATTTGCATCAGTAGTTTTCTCCCAAACTAAATCAATTTTAATATTCATTTCAGCTTGCATATGCAAATAATAGCTTGAATTTATAATTTCTCGTGTTGCCTTTTCTGAGCTTCCCCCCGGTAAATTTAGTTCAATATTTTCTGTTTTTATAATCTCGTGAGTTAAGACTTCTAAGGAGCAATCATTACCAAATTCTTTTATGGAATTTATAGCAAGTAATTCGTCATCACTAAGTGCATTTTCAACAATAGTATCAAAGAAAAACTCTAGATCTTGATCATCGATTTGAAATAAATTTAATCGTTCCATTTTCTCTAATTTGGGGGTTAATCCTAACATAAAAAAAGCCCACCTAAGTGGGCTTATAAAAATTGGCATCCCGTAGGGGAGTCGAACCCCTGTTGCCGGGATGAAAACCCGGTGTCCTAGGCCTCTAGACGAACGGGACAGGAGCCGTAATTATAATGATTTAAATGGGGGTTTCAAATAGAAATTATTTGATTTTTTTATTCACCCGAGTCAAAAAACCTCGTAAAAAATTTCCTTCCATAGTATCTGGCTTTAACCTACGAAACATTCTCATAATACGTACTTGAATTTTTTTTGCATTCTCCTCATCGAATAACTGCAAGGCATAACTTGTTTCAATAAAGTGATCAATCAACTGTTGCAGCTGATCAGCATTGAGCTCAGGAAAATCTTGCCAGTCAATATCAACATCACCTGCAGATTGAAAAAATAATTCATAAGCAATTATTTGCACGGACATTGCAAGATTTAATACAGGATAATCTGGGTTTGCAGGAATGATGATTTGATAATTTGCCAATTGTAACTCATCGTTCGTAAGCCCCCTATCCTCTCTTCCAAAGACAATTGCAATCTCTTTTTTTTGGTGAATTTGAGTATGAATTTGCTCTGCTGCAAGTCGAGCATCATATGTTGGCCATGCAATTGTTCGCTCTCTTGCGGAGGCAGCATAGACATCTGTACAGGAAGCAATTGCTAATTGTAGGCTGGAAAAAATTTCAGCATTTGCAAGGACATCAGTAGCATTTCCAGCCATTGCCATTGCTTGAGGATCAGGAAATTTTTTGGGATTAACTAAGACGAGCTTCTCAAGCCCCATAGTCTTCATTGCTCTGGCAACTGAACCAATATTTCCTGGGTGAGAAGTTTCAACTAAAACAATTCGTAAATTTTTAGAGTTCGTCATACACCTATTATGAATATTTCCATTACAATATGCGAGATGAACCAACCAGCACTATTAAATATTGGGTTAATTGCAGCTCGAAAAGGAGCTGTTGAATTAGAATTTGCTGCCAAAAAACTACATAAACTCACTGTTGAAAAAAAAGGCAAAAGTGACTATGTCACTGACGTTGATCGCCAAGTAGAGCAAATCATTTTTGATGAAATCAGAAAATTTTATCCTGAACACAATTTCCTTGGTGAAGAATCTGGCCATGAGATCAATAATTCTGATGTAACTTGGATTCTTGATCCTATCGATGGAACGACAAATTTTATTAAAGGTTTTCCTCACTATTGTGTTTCACTGTGTGCCTCGGTCGACAATGTGCTCACGCATGGTGTAATCATTGATCCCTCTACTAAAGAAGAGTTTGCAGCATCCAAAGGGAAAGGGGCTCAACTCAATGGACAAAAAATTCGTGTAAGCAAACAACCTTATCTCAATGACGCCCTGCTTAGTTGCAGTTCTCGACAAACACCAGAGCAATCCTACTCCTATAATTTATTAGGAACTTTTCAGGAGTTATACAAACATGAAATTACAGTCCGAAGAACTGGTTGTTCTGCCCTAGATTTAGCTTATGTTGCAACGGGACGACTTGATGGGTTTTGGGGCAATGGTTTAAAAACTTGGGATATGGCAGCTGGGGTAGTTATTGCTGAAGAGGCAGGTGCCTTGATTTCTGACTTTTCAGGAAGTCCAAATTATCATCAAAGTGAAAATATTGTGTGTGCCACTCCTAAATGTTTCAAACCAATTTTACAAGCTATCAAAAAAAACTTAGATTAAGGCATATCATCAAAGTCAGCACCTTCAACTTCTGGGACTACCATATCATCTTGAGACAACCCTAATTGAATCAGAATTGAGGTTACGATGTAGAGTGAGGAATAAGTACCAATAACCACTCCAATAATTAGTCCCAAACTAAACCCCTTTACAGTTTCTCCTCCAAAAAAGAATAAAGCAAACAAAACTAACAAAGTTGTCAGGGATGTGATGATTGTTCTACTAAGTGTTTGATTAAGAGACAAATTTAATAGTTCTATTGAAGAAAGAGCTCGTTCAGATCGAAAGTTTTCTCGAATTCTGTCGGAAACAACAATCGAATCATTTAAAGAATAACCAATTACCGCAAGTAAAGCAGCTAAAACTGATAAATCAAAATCCCACCTAAAAAATGAGAATAAACCTAAAATAATGACAACATCGTGACCGAGAGCACCGACCGCACCAAGTGCAAATTTATATTGAAACCGAAAAGCAACATACAGTAAGATCATTCCCAGAGCAACTAGCATGCCGAGTCCTCCCTGATCACGTAATTCTGAACCTATTTGTGGCCCTACAAATTCATTTCTTTGTAATTCACCATTCAGTCCCGCAGCAGTCAGAGTATTAAAAACTTCATCTCCCACTGAACTACCAGCAGATTGTTCAGCAATTTTAATTAATACATCAAGATTGGATCCAAAATTTACTACCTGATAATCTTCAAAGCCACTCTCCTCCAGTACAAATCGAATGGTCTCTAATGCAACTGGTTCTGGATACTTAATTTCAACTAAGGATCCACCACTGAAGTCTAAACCAAGATTAAAACCACGAAGAGTGATAGAAATAAGCGCACCTACAAACAAAAATGCAGACACCAAAAGCAAAATTTTACGAAATCGCATGAAATCAATATGCATTAGATTTTTAACTCCCTCAGACTTCGATTACCATACATCAATTGCACAATGGCACGAGTTCCCATAATTGCAGTAAACATTGAAGTTAAGATACCAATAGACAATGTCACTGCAAATCCTTTGATTGGTCCGGTACCGATGGCATATAAAATTAATGCGGCAATTAGAGTTGTTACATTTGCATCAAAAATTGTAATAAATGCTCTGGAAAATCCATCTTGAATTGCTAAGTGAGGATTTTTTCCAGCTTTTAACTCTTCTCTAATTCTTGAAAAAATTAAAACGTTAGCATCAACTGCCATACCTACAGTCAAGACAATGCCTGCTATGCCAGGCAATGTGAGTGTAGCACCAAGTAATGACATAAAGCCGGTAATGAGGATTAAATTTGAGGTTAAAGCTAAATTTGCTGCCAATCCAAAAAACTTGTAATAAATAAACATAAATAAAATGACCAATGCAAAACCGGCAATGATAGATTGCATACCTAATTTAATATTTTCTTTACCAAGACTAGGGCCCACGGTACGCTCTTCAACAAATTTCATTGGTGCTGCAAGAGCACCCGCTCTTAATAACAGGGCTAATTCACTTGCTTCTTGGGGGGTGCCAACTCCTGTAATACGAAAATTTGTGCCTAACACTGCTTGTACCGTAGCTAAACTTATTATATTTTTCTCCACATAAGAAGTTTGAGCAATTACTTCTTGCCCAGTTTCATCGACACTTAATGATGATCTACTTTTTTGCTCAACAAATAGTACTCCAAGACGACGACCAATATTTCCATCTGTTGCGCGTTGCATTGCTCTGCCACCTTGCATATCTAGGGTTATATTTACTTGAGCTTGACCATTTTCATCGAATCCAGTGTTTGCATTTGTAACTCTGTCTCCAGTTACAATCACATCATTTTCGAGGTAAGCAGAACCAAAATTGCTATTCTTGAAACCAAACTCAGTTTTTCTCAACCTTGAAGTTTCTGATCTAGCTTCTAAACGAAACTCTAAATTAGCTGTTTTTCCAATAATTTTTTTTGCAGAAGTTGTATCCTGTACTCCTGGAAGTTCCACTACAATTCGATTTGCACCTTGCCTTTGAACAACTGGCTCTGATACACCTAATTCGTTAACACGATTACGGAGTGTCATTAGATTTTGTTGGACTGCATAATCCCGAAGTTCTTTGATGGCAAGATCAGAATAAGCAAGCTTTAGAGTTTGTGTACTTGCAGATTCTTCTAAATCATACTGCAAGCCAGTTGCAGTAAACGAATCATCAAAAAACATATCTTTGGCTCGCGAAAAACTATCTTGATCACGAAAAACAAAAATCAGCTGTTTATCAATTACCTGAGATTGTGAATAAGAAATTTTTTCAGTGCGAAATTTTTTTCGATAAGAGTTGAGCAATCCATCAGTTTTGTCGTTGAGAGCTGTCTCAACATCAACTTCAAGTAAGAAATGCACACCACCGGATAAATCTAAACCAAGCTTTAAAGGTTGACCACCTAGGTTAGCTAACCAATCAGGTGTGGTAGGTTCTAATTTTAGTGCAACGATTATTTGATCAAGAAGAGTTTTTTGTAACAATGATTTTGCAAGTAATTGATCATCAAGTGACTGAAACCGCACTACGATATTATTATTTTTCAAGGATAGATCTTCTGTGATGATGCCAGCATCAAAAAGTTCCGATTGAATAATAGATAAAAGTTTTTGATCAGCACTCTTTGCCGAATCGGTATAAGTAACCTGAATAGCAGGTTGTGCGGGATACAAATTTGGTAATGCATATAAAATACCAACACCAAGCACAATGAGTAAAAGTGCATAACGCCATGCTGGATATTTTTTCATACTTTATGGTCGATTGATGGAATCAAGTGTCCCTTTTGGCAAAGTATTGGAGATGGATGTTTTTTGAATCTTAAAGGTAATGTTTTCGCTAACCTCTATAGCCACATAATCTCCTTTAATTTTCTTAACTTTTCCTAAAATGCCACCTGCTGTTGATATTTCATCACCTAACTCAAGAGCATCTAACATATTTTGAATTTCTTTTGCTCGTTTTTGTTGAGGACGAATAGTGGTTATCCAAAGCAGAAACATTAAAAAAACAAGAAAAATAAGTGGAAAATATTCCATGAGTTAGTCCTCCAAAAACTGTGGGATATCTAATTTACGATTATTATAAAAGTCTTTTGCAAAGTTTACGAATTTGCCTGCAAAAATTGCTGCACGCATTTGCTGCATCAATTGTTGATAATAATAAGTATTGTGATAACTAGCTAAAATGGCACCAAGTATTTCATTCGTTTTATCTAGATGATGTAAGTAAGCTCTTGAGTAGTTTTGACAAACTTTACAATCACAATTTTCATCAATAGGTTTGTCGCTATGTTTATGTTTAGCATTTCGAATGTTTAATTCACCAAAACTAGTTAAAAACTGGCCATTACGTGCATTCCTTGTTGGCAAGACACAATCAAACATTTCAATTCCAAAGAAAACTCCTTCAACTAAGTCTTCTGGTTTACCTACGCCCATCAAATATCGCGGTTTGTTGTCCGGTAACATACTAGCCAAAAATTTTAGAATTCGAGTCTTGTCATCCTTGGGTTCTCCAACACTAAGGCCACCAATAGCAATTCCATTAAAATCTAATGCCATAATCTGTTCCAGCGATTGTTGTCGTAGATGTTCAAACATACCACCTTGCACAATCCCAAATAGAGCATTATCGGAAGTGTGAGCTGAGTGCGACCTTTTGGCCCAGCGCATAGATAATTCCATTGAGGCAGCCGCTTCAATCTCAGTTGATGGGTAAGGAGTGCACTCATCGAAAGCCATCACGATATCGGAACCCAAATTATTTTGAATCTGCATTGAGTCCTCTGGAGACATAAAAATTTTTTTGCCATCATAAGGAGATTTAAAATGTACTCCTTGCTCTTCTACTTTTGCAAGTTGTCCCAGACTCCAAACTTGAAAACCTCCAGAGTCGGTCAAAATAGGTTTATGCCAATTCGAAAAGGTATGCAAACCTCCAAGATCACGAATTAAATTATCGCCTGGACGAAGCATCAAATGGTAGGTATTTCCTAAAATTATTTGGGCCCCTGTAGAATCTAGATCTTCAACTGTTAAGCCCTTTACCGTTCCATTGGTGCCAACAGGCATAAATACGGGTGTTTGAATCTTGCCATGATTTAACTCCAATTCTCCAGCACGAGCAAAACCATCTAATTGTTGCAACCGATAATTATTCATGGTGTCTCAGTAGCATAGCATCTCCATATGATAAAAACTTATAGTCCTTTTTAATGGCAGTTTTGTAAAGAAAGTGTAAACGCTCAATACCAATAAAAGCTGCTACCAACATTAACAACGACGATCTTGGCAAATGAAAATTTGTGATCAAAGCATCAACTGCTCGAAATTGATAACCGGGGTAAATAAATAAATCCGTTAAACCATTCCATGATGGAGGTTTCTTTGAAAAAGCTGACTCAATTGCTCGCAATGAAGTTGTCCCGACACAAAAAATTTTTTTTCCTGAAGATCTTACTTCGATAATCTCCTCACACAAATTTTTATCTACTTGAACAAATTCTTGATGCATTACGTGATCTTGAATATTTTCAACTTTTACAGGTTGGAAAGTTCCACTGCCTACAGCTAGATTTATCCATCTTAATAACACACCCTGCTCCTCTAAAGTTGATAATAAATTCTCATCAAAATGCAGTCCTGCTGTGGGAGCAGCAACAGAACCAATATGTTTGGTATTCTCATAAACAGTTTTATACCTCTCGGCATCATTAAGATTTGCAACTCGATTTATATAAGGAGGAAGAGGAATATGTCCGTATTCTTGGAGCACTGTCCATGGATCATCATCAAATTCAATTATAAAAAAAATCCCTTCTCTTCCCTTACACTTAAGAACAGTGCTTAAGTTGTTTTTGATAAGGATAATCTCATCTCCAACCTTTGGTGCTCGAGATGCTTTAATTTGCATTAATGCACAAGTTTTATCTATCAAACGTTCAAAAAGGAGTTCGACTTTACCCCCCGACAGTTTTTTTCCAAATAATCTAGCATTAATAACGGCCGAGTTATTCATGACAAGCATATCTCCTGATTGAAATTCACAATGTATATCCTTAAAGCTAATGTGTCGTAAAGGTTCATCGTCAACTAAAAGTCGACTTGAGGTTCGAGAGTTTGATGGGGTCTGAGCAATTAACTCAGGTGGCAGTTCATAATCAAAATCAGAAGTTTTCATGAGAGAATTTTAAAAGAAGTAATGGATTGCTACAATATCGATCGCAGCCCCATTGGCGGAATTGGTAGACGCGCGCGACTCAAAATCGCGTTCCCTCGGGAGTATCTGTTCGACTCAGATATGGGGCACCAGTTTTTTTGGATTATTGATGGCCTACCCAAAAGGATTCGATTTTCCATAATCCATTTTGATTTCTTGAAGATATAAATTTTTTCATCAAATTAACTATACCTTTATACTCATTTTCATTAATCTCTGTCCATTTTGGAATCTTTTGGGCACTTATGTTTTTAAATATTTTGCTTTTGAAGGTGAATAATTCATTATCCTCTTTTTTTAATGCTTCCAATAGAAGAGCATCCACAGGGGGATGAATAAAATCTGCAAACTCCTGATTTCCAAAAAATTCCAAGAAAAAAACCTTCAAATAGCAGTTTAAGATTTTTGCTGCTATGCCATATGAATAATGCTTTTGAAGCTTATTATGCTCATCTAGTAACTCCCTTAATTTGTTACTATCAGATCTCATATTTTTAATTGTTTGATGGTGCCAAGAGTCGAAATCATCTTGGGTATTAAAATGTTTTATTTGTTTAATGTACTCTGTAAAATTCTCATCATTGGTTGCACTGCCTTTTTCTCCTAATAACAGCAGCTCAGCACCTAATTTAACTTTAAATTTAAAGTTCTTACTTTGAGAGGCAGCTCTTGACGCTGCCCACCTAGCAAGAATATGTTTATGTAAATCTAAATTATATGAAGAAATGTTCACTAGTTAATTGAAGGTACTTTAAACATCATACTTGATATTATGCAATTTAAACTAATAGAGAAAGAAAAAGACAAAAAAAAAGGACGTTCTTTTTGGCAAGCCACAAACAACGTCCCGTTGTGGAAACCTTCTTTGCTAAAAAGCACTCTTCCTTCAGGTTTCCTTGGAAACTATCTTTGCTAAAAAGCACTCTTCCTTCAAGTTTCCGAAAGTTAATAATAGCGGAAAAATTTGATATGTGTCAATAATTTTTTTAATGTTTTTTATATACATCGTATCTAACTGACTTACCTTTTACTTGATAATTAATTTGATGATGTAAAGGTTCACTTTTAATGGGTCTTTTCACTATAATTTTTTTATAATTTTTTTTTCTTAAGTCTGAGAAGACACAGGAGCTTGTGTCACCTAGTTTTTCTATTTCAAGTACTTTGGTGATCTTCTGTAACACTCCAGACCTTTTTAGTTTCTTTTTTGTACCAGCAAACATAGGATCAAAATAGAAAATGTCCGATTCACTAAAACGATTAATAACATCTGCTGAATTTGCATTCAAAAATGTAAGTTTCTCTAGAAAATCATATTCTTTTTTAGCTCTTTCAACAGCATCTTTAACTAGCATGAATAAAATCTTACTTTGTTCACAAGCAACAACCTCGTGTCCAAGTCTTAAAAAAATAAAAGTGTCGACCAATGATCCACCTGTCGCATCAAAAATTTTTAATGCATTAGAATGTTTACCAATGGCTTTTTTAATTAATATTTCTTGTTCTACTTTTTGCAAACGATGAAAAAAATTACCTTCTAAAAAATCAAAACTTAAAAATTGACTGCTATTAATTTTGAAATGGAGAATACCATCTTGATAAAAAAATCTATTATTTATCACAACAATATCAGCAGAACTCCTAGAAGCATTCGATATATAAAAAATGGAATCAGACCAACAATTTCAACAAATTTTAAAAAATATTTGATTGTAAAGAAGGCTACTAATCCCGAAATTACAAAACCCAAAACCAGCTCGAATCTAAACAGACTAAGATTTGATGCAATTGAATCTCCAATCAAAAAAACTAATGCTCCTAAAATAGTAGGTATAGCTAGTAAAAAAGAAAACTTTGAAGCATCCCTCAAATTTAAACCTAAAAATAAGCCGGCCATTATGACAACACCAGACCTCGAAGCCCCTGGAATCAATGCAAAAATTTGAATACAACCAATTAAGAAACTCATTAACATTGTTAATTGAAATATGTTTTGATGTTTTTTTGTAGTTGATTTAGAAAAATAAAAGCTCCCTAAAAGTAAACTGGCAAAAATTATATTTGAAAAAGCAATTATTTCTTTGGTTATTAATCTTTGTGAAATAAGATCATTGAAAAAACCTCCAATTAGGACAATGGGTATTGTGGCAATAATTAAATTTATAGCTACTTTTTTATTGGGATTATCCTTTTCAGAAACATTTAGTACCGAAACAGCATATTGTTTCAAATCTCCCCAAAAAAAATATATAACTGCGCACAAAGTCCCAGCATGCACAGCAATATCAAACTCTAAACCTAAATCTTTTGTGCCTAATAAAAGAGATGGAAGGAGTAGATGTGCCGAACTTGATATTGGTAAAAACTCTGTAATACCTTGAATGACAGCTAAAAAGAAGGCTAGAACAATGTCATTCATGAGACTTGCTAGGATCCTGAAAATTATCCTCATGACCATACTCTGGATTTACAGTTTCAGGCTTTAACGATAAATGTCTTTCAACATCTCTTTGAATGTACCGAATCATTGCTTCAGCTCCATTTCCTGAACCTTTACGGTTCCCTTCTAACATTTCTGAGGAAATACCTGATAGGGGTTTATTCAGTGCATGAGCCAGAGCCTTAAAAAAAGTCACAGATGCCCGAATAGCAGTATATGATGTTCCTGGACCAATATTGACAGCAAATAGATCAAATGAACTTAACTCAGAAGTTTTTACATTTAAAGCTTGAAGACCTTCATCCCAGGCAGGTCGTGAATTTTTGGCATGAGGTATGTTAATGGTTGTTACAGTTTCATTGGCAAACATTCCAAGCCATGCCTCCCCTTGAGATGACGCATCATAAACTAAAATTTTCATGCTAGAGAATAGCTTTAATTTCTGCAAATACTTTATCAACTGTCTGATTACCATCTACAGAAATGTATTCTAAATTTTGTTGATTTGCTTTGGCAGTGTAGAAATCAATGAGAGGATGAGTTTGGTCATGATAGACTTGCAATCTTTTTAAAACAGTATCTGGCAAATCGTCTTCTCTTTGAATAAGAGGTTCTCCTGTTACATCATCAATCCCCTCTTGCTTGGGAGGATTAAAATTAATGTGATAGCTTCGTCCAGATTGGATATGAAAACGTCTTCCAGACATTCTCTCGACAATTACATCATCGGGTAAATCAATCTGGATCACCCCATCAATTCCTATATTACTTTGATCAAAAAGTTCTGCTTGTCCAAGAGTCCTTGGCACTCCATCAAATAAATACCCAATAGCACAATCATCGGCTAACAGTCGATCATTAATTAATTCTATGATCACATCATCAGAAACTAATGCACCTGAGCTTAAAATATTTTCAACCTTTTTACCAAGGGAGCTCTGAGAGGCAATTGCTGCTCGAAGCATGTCACCAGTACTTATTTTTGGAATTTCTAGAACCTCACAAATTAAATCTGCTTGCGTTCCTTTTCCGGCCCCCGGAGGTCCAAGAAGAATTATCTTTTTCATATTTCTAATATAACAAAAGCAATCACATGTGATGCAGTATCTGAAAGACTAACATGGGATTTCTTTATGCCCAAATCTTCAAATAACGAAGCAGCATCCTCTCTATATGAAATTTGGGGTTTTCCTTTTTCGTCGGAAGATACAATAAAGTTTTTAGCATGAAATGGTTTACGAAATCCTGTTCCAAGTGCTTTAACAAGAGCCTCTTTGATAGCCCATTTTTTTGCTAATGTATAGGATGCCTTCGAATGAGAAATATCAAATTGGATTAACTCTTCAGGATGTAATATTTTGGTGGCAAGTTGCAAAAGATTTTTTTGGTCTTCAAACCGATGAATTTCAACTAAATCAACACCTATTCCAAATATCATGAACCTATACTCTTAAATATTTTTTTGCTTCGTAACTGTGCATTCAAACTGAAGCTTAAAGCAGTTTGTGTTAAATGTTTAAATAATTCTTTGTTAATGGAACCATAATCATCTTTAGAAATCGCAATAATATCTTGACCAGTAAAATTACCATCATCCATTTGTTTAAAACCAAATTCAGGGACAAAATCATAACGAAGACTTGCTCTGATAGGCTGATTTGAATTAGCTTCGGTCTTCAAATTTATTCCGTATCCCAAAATAGAGAGTAATTCAAGTTCAAAGGCACGCAAGATATGATCTAATTGAAAGGATTGATGAATCTGCTCCATCAAATTTTCATATAAATTGAAAAGTTCAGAAGCAATTGCTTGTTGAGGAAGGATTTGCATCATAATTTCATTCACATATAACAAACTGAAAGAGTGTGTAGAGAGGGATTCACTAAAATGATAATTATCTCTTTCAATATGAGTTAAAGTTTTTAAATCTGACCGTCCTGAAACCATTATCTTGAGTTTTGAAAAAGGTGTTAAATAGCCAAAGAATTTTGATTTAGGGTTCTTTGCACCTCTTGCTAAAACAGAGACTCTTCCATAATTACGAGTGAAAACTTCTGCAATAACACTGGTATTTCCATAAGGCCTTTGGTGCAAAATAAATGCTTCTTGCCACTCCCTAATCATGAACTCCCTATCCCCAATGATGCTATAAAATTTTGATCATTGTTCCAATTTTTTTTTACCTTCACCCATGATTCAAGAAAAACCTTTTGTCCAAAAAATTCCTCTAAATCAATGCGAGCTTGTTGTCCTATTTTTTTTAAAGTTGCACCCCCTTTGCCAACTACAATTCCCTTTTGAGATTGTTTAGCAACAAAAATTTCAACAAAAACTCCAATAGTTTTTTGTGTTTTATCTATTTTGCTAACCTGTACAAAAGTTTCATGAGGTAATTCATCTCCCAAGCATCTAATAATCTTCTCTCTGACAATCTCAGCAACATAAAAATTTTCAGAAATTTGCACTATGTCTTTCTCACTATAGAAAAATGGATTTTGGGGAAGATACTGACAAATAAGAGATTCAAGTTCACCAACTTTTTGTCCTGTTTTTGCAGAGACTGGAATAATCTCAACAAAATTCAAATGATCTTTTAACTGTTTGATCAAAGGTAGTAATTTATCTTTACTACTAACTTGATCTAATTTGTTTATTACACAGATGACAGGGCTTTTTACAGTTTGCAAACTATGCATGATCTTAATATCAAGTTCGTTGATTGAATCCCTTTGCACAAGAAATAAAATTACATCAGCATCCTCAATTGTCATATTAGCTGATCGATTGAGAATTTTGTTCAATGTCTTCTTTGAAGTTGTATGAATTCCAGGAGTATCAATAAAAACCATTTGATGTTTTTCCAGTGTCTTTATTCCAGTAATGTTATTTCTGGTAGTTTGAGATTTTCTGGAGGTGATTGAGACTTTCCTTCCCAAAATATAATTTAATAAAGTAGACTTCCCAACATTTGGTTTTCCAACTATGGCAATCAATCCACTTGAGGTGCTCATCGGTCTAAAGCTCTTAAGATTTTTTGGGCAACTTTCATTTGAGCGGTTTTTTTTGAATTACCATATGCTTGGAACTCAAATCCATCAAATATCGCAGAACATGAAAAATTTTTTTTACCCTTAGTAGTAATTTTTTTACAATTATATTGCGTAGGCCTCTCTCCTTTTGCTTGTAAAAATTCCTGTAGTATTGATTTTGGATCTTTAAATGAGTCAGATTTGTCAATACTGCAAAAGTCTATCTCATACAGACCTAATATTACTTGTCTTACTTTTAACCAAGAACTATCGAGATAAATAGCACCCAGCAAGGCTTCGAAAACAGTAGAAAAAATTGAGGAATCATTCAAATTTTTCAAATTTTTAGCTGCTTTAGAAGCTTTAACATATTTAGGCAATTGCAGAAGTTTACTTTTTTCCCTTAATGTGGATCCTTTAACGAGAGAGGCTCGTATTCTGGTCATTTGTCCTTCAGTTATGTCCGGAAATTTTAGAAACAACTCTTCAGCAATAACTGCTCCAAGGATGGCATCTCCCAAAAATTCTAGCCTTTCATTGTTATCCTTGCTACCTAAACTTTTATGACTGAGGGCTAATTCTAACAATGAGATGTCTTCAAATTTATAATTCAAGACTTTGAAAAGACTCTGATACATTACTGAATTACTCCAGATCTTGAAAAAGAAGGAAAGCATAACCAACACTTCCAACTCATAAAAATGTATGCAGCTGTTCCGACAAAATGTTCTTCTGGAACAAACCCCCAATATCTACTGTCGGCAGAATTATCTCTATTATCTCCCATCACAAAATAGAACCCAGGAGGAACTTCTGGCAACTGCTCAATTTTCATAATCTTATCCCTTCTACTTTCCATATTTTGTGAAATAAATGTTTTAGATCCCAATCTTTCTGTATACAAAGTGCATTGTGTTTGCCTTTGGTAAGCAGTATCAAAGCATTCTATTACTTGTATTTTTTCCCGACTAATCTCTTTATTATTAAGAATATATCTATCGTCAATTATGGTAATTTTATCTCCAGGTTTACCAACAAGTCTCTTTACAAAAGGTCGAGGATCATGAGGAGGAATAAATACCACAACATCACCATATTCAGGAGTATCAGCAAGAGCAAATGGCGATGAAGTTCTGTCAATCTTGAGTCCGTAAGTAAATTTCTCAACGAGGATAAAATCACCAACTTGTAATCCCGGAACCATTGACTCTGACGGAATTTGATAGGGCTCATATAAAAAATTTCTTACGACAAAGATTAAAAAGAATGGGATAAACCATCCCCGAGCAGCTCGAAATATTTTTTTTGATTGATCAATAAAATAACCAAGAATCATTAGAGTAAAACTTACTACTGAGCCAATCAAAAGGAGTATGCCAAGATCTCCTGAAGTAACAAAAACCCGCCACAAGATAAATAAAGCAAAAATAGTTCCTGAAGTGGAAAGGATTTTTTCAATTTTGTTTGTATCTTGTTGTTTATAAATCAACCCTATAGATATCAACACCCAAACAAAAACCAAACTTAAGATACCAATAATGCCAGCAATCAAATATAAATCTTTGAACATCAGTTATCTCCTCCACTGAAATAATTTAAGAATGCCTCTTGAGGGATGGCCACATTACCAAGTTGTTTCATTTTCTTTTTTCCCTCTTTTTGTTTTTCTAATAGTTTCTTCTTTCGTGTCACATCTCCACCATAGAGTTTAGCAGTCACATTCTTTCGATAGGCTTTAACCGTTTCCCTCGATATGATTTTTGATCCCAGTGTAACTTGAATCGGAACATCGAACATCTGACGGGGAATCAGTTTTTGTAGGTTTTTAGCAATTTCTCTTGCTTTGCGATTCGAAAATGATTTATGAACTATCATGGATAATGCATCAATTTTATTATTATTTATTAGTACATCTATTTTGGTTAGGTCTGAAACTTGAAATCCGACCATTGAGTGTTCAACTGATGCGAACCCTTTTGTGATTGATTTAATTTGATCAAAAAAATCAATAATGACCCCACCTAATGGCAATTCAAATACAATTGATACTTGATTTCCAAAATATTGCATATCTTTTTGTACACCTCTATTTGCATTACACAGAGTTATCACTGGACCAACATAGTCATTCGGTGTGAGGATATTAGTTTTTACTATTGGTTCTCTTATTTCTTCAATAAAGTTTGGTTCAGGTAACTGAGAGGGATTATCACAGATATGAATTGTGCCATCTGTTTTAAGTACCTCATATTGAACTGATGGTGCAGTTGAAATTAATTCTAGATCATACTCTCTCTCGAGTCTTTCCCTTACAACCTCCATATGCAAAGTTCCAAGAAAGCCGCATCGAAACCCAAAACCAAGGGCATCTGATACTTCTGGTTGATAGACTAAAGAGGAATCATTGAGTGCAAGTTTTGATAAAGCATCTCTGAATTTTTCATAATCATCAGAATCAATCGTAAAAAGTGATGAAAAAACATTCGGAGTGACCTTTTTGAAACCTGGTAAAGCTTCAGTTGTAGGTTTGTCTGCTGAAATCAAAGTATCACCAACTGGAGCACCTTTAATATCTTTTATACCCGAGACTAAATAGCCAACTTCACCCGTTGAGAGATTATCCTTTATAAGTTTTTTGGGAGAAAAAATTCCTAGCTCATCAACTTTGTATGATTGTCCCGAAGTATGGACTCTAAATTTCTCACCAGTCTTTAGGGACCCATTTATAATCCTTATCAAAGCAACTACACCTAAATAAGCATCAAACCAAGAATCAATTATTAAAGCTTGAAGATCTCCATTTGGATTTCCTTTTGGAGGTGGTATTTTCTTTACAAGCATTTCAAGGAGATCTTCGATGCCTTTTCCAGACTTTGCACTGACTAGGGGTGCCTGGTCAGAATCTAATCCAATCATGTCCTCAATTTCTTTTTTGACCCTATCCGGCTCACTTTGAGAGAGATCTATCTTGTTAATTACAGGAATTACTTCTAATCCTTGGTCAACAGC
>CEPJ01044975.1_pt1 | contig 19125 bp, 17 predicted proteins | sample 530561 | NCBI WGS metagenome assembly CEPJ01 (sample SAMEA2620404, study PRJEB7988) | marine metagenome | biome: marine biome (ENVO:00000447); feature: surface water layer (ENVO:00002042); material: "saline water (ENVO:00002010), including plankton (ENVO:xxxxxxxx)" | depth 5 m
TTTACAAGGCTCGTAATGAAAATTTTCCATTTTGTTGAATGGATGCTTACCTTTGGCTGGGTTCTCCGCTAAAGTGGTTTGATGGGCTGCGTCACTCAAAGGAATGGAATGATTTGGAATTGGTTAAAAGCCGGTATGCATGGAACGCCATTATTGGCAATCTTAGCTTTTTCCTACGTTGGAAAGTTCGCAAGCATGAGCTTCGCTTATTTTGAATATCACGACGATTGCATGGGGACTCGATTCTCTCTTTTGATTGATCATGACGATCAAGCCAAGGCGGAAGTCGGCGCCCGGACCGCATTTCGCGAGGCAAAAAAGCTCGAACTGATCTTCAGCGATTACATAGACCATAGCGAAGTAAGCAGGTTCTCGGACAGTTCATATTCGAGCGCAAGGCAACGGCTTTCCGAAGAGCTCTTTACGGTTCTTCGTTACGGACAAAGACTTTCCCGAGACACGAACGGTTCATTCGACATGACTTTGGGTCAGCTTTCGCGCCTTTGGAGAATTGCCCGCTTCAAGAAAGCAATGCCTGCGGAAGAAAAGATTTCTCGGGCTTTGTCCATGACTGGCTTTAGGCATTTGAAACTATTTCCCAAAACAAGAGAGGCCCTACTTGCCATTCCTGGAATCGAAATGGATTTGGGAGGAATCGCCAAGGGCCATACTGCAGATTGCATGCTCAAATCCCTAACCGCTAGCGGTTTGAACCGCTGTCTTATTGACGCAGGAGGTGACTTAGTGTTGGGAGATCCGCCCCGTAAATCGAAGGGGTGGCAAATCAAGGTGGGTGGACTCGATCATTCCGGTCTGCCTTATTTGGGGTTGGCGAACTGCGCGGTGGCAACCTCCGGTGATATGGAGCAATTCGTTACCTTGGATGGAAAAAGGTTCTCCCATTTGATCGATCCGCTTTCAGGATTGGGTTTGACTACACAGGCACAAGTGACGGTTATTGCTCCAACCGGCATAAAAGCCGATTCCCTTGCTTCGGCCTGCATCGTTTTGGGCATAGAGAAATCCAGGGATTTCCTTCGCAGTCAGAGGCAAACCAGAGCCTATTTCATGGAGAGAAAGGAGCAAGGAGTGATTTTGACGGTTATAGGTGATGATGGATAGAAGGCGATTTAACCTTGTCACCGGTCAAAGTATGATGCATAAAAACCCCTTACGCTAAAAAACCATGTCAAGAATTTGCGCAATCACAGGTAAACGCCCAACCACGGGTGGAAGGATCATTCATAAAGGCGTCAGCAAAAAAGCCGGCGGCATTGGCTTGCAATTGGTCAAAGTCAATAAGAGAAAATTCCGTCCGAACTTACAACGCGTTCGAGTCAAGTTGCCCTCCGGTCAGGTGAAAAGAATCTGGGTATCCGCCAAGGCGATCAAAGCGGGAAAAATCAACAAAGCTTAAGCCGCTCTGCGTAGGAGGGTTTGCCAAGTTGTTTGCCCGAATTGAGAGCTAAAGGCATTTGCTGATGATCCAATTTTTTAACCGGTCCAAGGGAACAGTTGAAACCGAGCGCGTGTACGGCGAAAATTGGTTGAAGCTCATTTACGACAACCCATTTGGCAAGCTTCTCCTATGGGCTGCCGTAAAAAAGTCTTGGTTTTCCCGTTGGTACGGATGGAGAATGAGCCAACCGGCAAGCAAGGCAAGGATTCGTCCATTTATTCGGAAATACAAACTGGATGAAGAGGAATTTGATTCGGATCCGGAAGGTTTTCGGTCATTCAATGAGTTTTTCAGCAGAAAACTAAAACCAGACGCCCGACCCATAGAACAAGAGAATGCAGTTGCCGTCTTTCCAGCGGATGGGAGGCATTTGGGCGTTCAAGATCTCTCCGCGAATCTGGGATTTTACGTCAAAGGTCAGAAATTCGATTTACCGAAGCTCTTTCAATCGGAAGAGTTGGCCGGACGATTCCGCAAAGGAAGCTTAATCATTAGCCGACTCTGCCCGGTGGACTATCATCGTTTCCATGCCCCAGTCAGTGGAAAAATTAGCGAAGCTCGTTTGATCAATGGTTCGCTTTTCTCCGTAAACCCAATTGCCCTTCGCAAAAGACTCTCCGTTTTTTGGGAAAACAAGAGATACCTCTGCATGATTGATAGCGATTATCACGGTAAGGTCGCTCAATTCATAGTCGGAGCCACTTGCGTCGGATCCGCCACTTTCACCTTTTCGCAAAACCAACGCGTTAAAAAAGGAGAGGAGTTGGGCTATTTTTCTTTCGGGGGTTCCTCCGTGCTCACGCTCTTTGAGAAAGATAGGCTAAGGATTTCCGAAGACGTTCAGCAACATTCGCAAGCCAATATCGAAACCTACGCCAAAATGGGCGAGGAAATGGGAAGAGCCGATTGAGTTCCTTCTTTTCATTTTCAACATTCATCTTGAATTCATTGATCATCGATTGGTAAATTAACGGTTCAAAGCGATGACTGAATCAGACAAAAGAGGTTTTACCGTGCTTGAACTTTTGGTGGCCATATCCGTAACGGCTCTTTTGGCTGCAATGCTTTTCACCATTACCACGCAGGTTCTCAAAACTCAGACGGAATCATCCGGATCTTTGGAAACGAACCAAGTTGCCCAATTCATTCTCGACCGCATCCAAGAGGACTTGCAATGCGCTCTTTTGCGCAACGACGGCAACAATTGGTTTGTGGCAACCATACTTGGAGAGGAAGCTCCCGATAACTCCGACGATCCATGGAGCGAGAACATGGAGGATAATCCCAAGCCCACTGACGCATCCCTTCGCGTTTCCGTCCGGCATTGGCAGGATCAAGGTATCGAGGTGGACGAGAGGTTAAAGGAAAACGAGCAAGGACCCATAACCGAATCCAGATTTGGTAAGCGAGGAGTGTGGCTTAGGTTCTTTACCCAAGCCCCCGAAGTCGATCCTGATGCCAAGAACTCCGGAGGCGCCCGAGCCATTGCCTATCAGATCATCCGTCACGGCTTGATCAGTGATTCACAAGAAGCCCAACCGAGGTATCAATTATTTCGGTCTGACGTCTCCGATGAAAACACTCTTCGAGCCGGTTACAACTTTGATCCATTGTTTGGGGAAGGCGAAAACTACGGCCAAAACGCCGTTGGACAAAAGGGCATTCGGCAAACAAATCTAATCAAGAACCCATTAATGACCGCAGATGGGCAATCGCCCACGACTTTTTCAATGGCTGCCAACGTTATAGATTTTGGCATTCGGGCCTACACGATCAACGAAAGCACCGATGGAACCGGATACTTGGATCAGATTTTTCCCGAGGTCGGTGAGGGCACTTCCACCGAGGAGTATGAATTGGTGTCTTCTTCAAAAGGTGATCCCTTTCCTCAGGTTGTTGACGTAATGGTTCGAATCCTAACCACTGAAGGAGCTTCCGTCATTGCCCTCTTTGAGGAAGGCAAACTTCCAGTTCCATCAAGTTTCAAAGGTGATGCCGAGGACTATTGGTGGGAATTGGCGGAAGAGAATTCGGACGTTTTCGTTCGAAGAATTAAAGTTTTCTCGAGCGGAGTCTGATACCTCGGTTTAGGCAAAGCCCTTCTGCTTCCGGTATTTCAAAGGAGTGACCTTCATTTGCCTGCGAAAATGCTGAGTAAATGAACTTTGATCATAAAAACCATTGTCCTTTGCAATTTGAGAAAGCTTCTTTTCGGATGTCAGCAAATCATCGCAGGCAGACTCAATGCGAGTTCTGGTTATGAATTGCATAGGGGCAACTCCGAAAAGCTCTATGAAACCTCGATGCAACTTGCGGTGGTTGAGACCCGAAACCTTTACCAGATCGGCAATTTCAAGATTCGAACGAAAGTTGTTACGAATGAAACTGACCGCACGCCCGATTTCGTCATCACGCTCCCATTTGAGATCCGCATGAACCGGATGGTTCTCCTCTCCGTAAGGTCGAACAGTCCCGATGATTCCCACCACTTGCTCCTGCCTGTTCACTAGGGGATACTTGTTGGTAAGATACCAGTCAGGCAGACCCTGACTGTTGAAGACAAGTTCCAAAATGTTAAGCATCGGTTGCTTGCTTTCCATAACCGCGCGGTCATCTCGTCGAAAATGTTCGGCCAAACGCGGAGGGAAAAGGTCAAAATCAGTCTTGCCGTAAAGTTCGTCGTTGGTCGAAAGACCAATGCGAGGCAGAAAACGCTGATTCATGAAAAGCAGACGGTGGTTCGTATCCTTAACGAAAAAGGAAATACCGGGAATATTTTCGAAGAGGACGAAAATTTGCATGGGATCACAATCCTGCTCTCCAAACCATTTTCCGACACGACTCGATTCAAGTGGGCTCATTTTATGATGATACTGACATGATTATTTTTTTTCAACTAAATTCTCATGAAGTTATTTTTAGATTTGGCATATTTCTCCTTAATCACAAACTTTTTAATAAAATATTTTGAATCACAGATAACATTAATTAGTAGAGGTTTGCGCAAATATATGCACCGATATTCGTGCAATAAAAAAAATGTCTTTGATTGAGGCAATCAAGTATATAACAAATTTATTTTATTACATTATTGTTAAATTATGTGCCTCACAAGGGTTCTTTATCATAAAATGCCGTAAAACAATACGGCAAGGTCACAAAATATAAGGGAAAGAGTTGCTTGAAGAATACGAATGAGTTTTCGCCTTACTTCAGCAAGAGAATCATTCGAGATTCAGTTTTTTGAGTTTCGGACGGATTACGTAAGAACAGTAACCTTGGTTGGGGTTCTTTCTGTAATAATCCTGATGATATTCTTCTGCTTTGTAAAAAATGGGCGCTTTCACGATTTCTGTGACCGCGGGGTCGACGAATTTATCCCCCCATTTTTTCTTCCACTCCTCGGCGATCCTTTTTTGTTCTTCGCTCAAGTACATGATGGTCGAACGATATTGAGTGCCAACGTCAGCTCCCTGACGATTTAAAGTAGTGGGGTCATGACAAAGCCCAAAGATTTCCAAAATTTTCTCGTAACTGACAACATTCGGATCAAAGACAATCTTTATGACTTCGGCGTGCCCTGTCGTTCCCGTGCAGATTTCCTTGTAAGTTGGATTCTCATTCTTCCCTCCAGCGTATCCGGAGACCACTTCGGACACCCCCTTTATTTTTTCGAAGACGGCTTCAGTGCACCAAAAGCATCCTCCGCCGAGAATGGCAATTGCAGTTTTATTGGAGGTTTCTTGGCTTTTGGAATTGGTTTTCACTTGATCATTATTCTTAGCAAAGCATCCGAGAATGACAAGTGCGGCAATTGAGAAATAAACGGCTAATGCTTTCATGATTCGTAATTTTTACCAGTTAACCACTCGTGCCCGCGAGCAAGAAGTAATTTGTCTGCGGCGAGGGGACCCCAAGTGCCAGCCGCATAATTCTCCAATCCACGGGTTTTTCTTTCCTGCCAATATTCCAGAATCGGAGACATCAACCCCCAAGACGTTTCCGTCTCATCTCCCCGAATGAACAGCGTTCCATCTCCGTTCAAGGCATCAAGAATGAGTCGTTCGTAAGCCTCCGGAGTATTGGAACCAAAAGTGCATTCGTAACCGAAGGCCAACTCAATCGGTTGCAGCTTGGTCTCCAAGCCGGGAGTTTTCGAATTAAGATACAAAGTAATGCCCTCATTCGGTTGTATCCGAATCACCAAAAGGTTTGGAGAAAGCGAAAATCTTTCGTCCAAGCCAAACAGAATTTCGGGAGGCCTTTTGAATTGAACGGATATTTCACTCGCTTTCGTGGCCAAACGCTTTCCGGATCGCAGGTAAAACGGAACTCCCTTCCATCGCCAATTTTCGATATGAAGGCATAGCGCAGCATAGGTTTCAGTGAAGGAATTTTCAGGAATACCCTTTTCCGCCAGGTAACCTTCGGCTTTCTCTCCATGGACCAATCCCTGCGTGTAGACACCTCTGACAACCTCCGAATTTTCTCCTCCGAGAACGAGCGGCTTGATTGCCTGCAATGCTTTGACCTTTTCGTCGCGAATGGCTTCCGGATCCAAGGAGGAAGGGGGTTCCATGGCGGTAAGCGCGAGCAATTGCATGACGTGATTTTGCATCATGTCACGCAAAGCCCCGCTTCGATCATAGTAACCACCTCTAGATCCTACTCCGAGATCTTCCGAAACGGTGATTTGCACGCAGGAAACGTAATTTCGGTTCCAAATCGGCTCAAAAATCGAATTGGCAAACCTTTGGACCAAAAGGCTTTGAACAGTCTCCTTACCCAGATAATGATCGATTCGAAAAACTTGAGTTTCCTCGAAACGAAGGTTAATCACCTCGTTTAACTCACGGGCGCTTTCCAAGTCCCGCCCAAAAGGCTTTTCGATAATGACCTTCGACTCGAATTGCTTTTGCGAATGGCGTTTTGCCAATCCTCTCTTACCCAGGTTTTCCAAGATTGGCTTGAAAACCCCCGGAGGCGTGGAAACGTAGAAAAGGCACTGCATCGGTTGGCCCAATTGCTTTTCGATTCCCTCAATTTTAAGCTTTAGTTCCTCGAAACTTTTCGGGTCGTCGTAAGAACCTGCCTGAAAGGAAATCTTCCTCTCCAGCTGTTCCCATGCCTTTCCCTCAATCCTTCTTCTCGAATGAGCATCCAGGGAGTCCTTTAAATAGGCTTTGAATTCATCGTCGCTCATCCGCTGCCTACCGTATCCAATGAGAAAACATTCCGAGGGCAACAACCCATCCAGGGAAAGATTGAAAATTGCGGGCGCAAGCTTTCTTGCGGTAAGATCTCCGGACGCGCCAAAGATCACAAGGATTGTCGATGGGCTGTTTGCCTCGTTTTCTAAAAGATTGGAAGTGGGACTCTTGCTCGTCATTTTGAACCCTACCTAAATGCAGGTTTCAAAAGGAAATGGCAATGTTTTCGTGGTGAAAAACTTGAGGTTTCGCACGGGCTTCGATGGGCAAGTCGATTTCCACTAAATCCAACCTGTAGTTGTCGGCTTTTCGAGACTCCTCTGTGAGATAGGAACGAATTGATCGCTTCAATGCGTTTCGTTTTTTTCGGCTCAAGGAAGCGTATCCATCCACCAGGGAACCCTTTGATCTTGCCCGTATCTCCACAAAAACGAGTACTTCCGAATCCATGCAGACCAAATCAATCTCCAACCTGCGATCCAGGGAACTTCGCCAATTTCTTCGAATCACCGAAAACCCTCTCTTTCTGAGAAATTTCTCACCGATCCATTCGCCGTATCTGCCTTTTGCAGGCTTATCTCCCTTTGTGGGAGTGAATCCCACCACCCACCGGAATCGCTCCCACATAGCGAATAGCCCAAGCCATTCCCTACCTCCACTCATGCTTAGGGTACCTACCCGCAAGATCCTTTTTCACTTCTTGGTAGGACCCTGACCAAAAGCCAGGCAAGTCTTCCGTTACCTGAACCACTCTCCCATTCGGAGCAAGGATTTCGATCGCCACAAGGAATTCTCCATCTCCAATCGAAGGATGCGTTGCCAAATCATATAAGTCCTGTAAGGGGGCGGTAAGAAAAACCGCCTCTTTTTCATAGCGAAGAGGGTAGGGCTTTTTCCCGTTTCCCAAATCCAAGGAAACGGGAGCAAGAGCATCGATCCACTTGGACTGTTCGTCACTGTAAATTGCTTGGACATGGGGCAAGACCTCCGCGTTTCTTATCTGCTTCCAGGTCTTGTTTGCGTAACAGATTTCCTCCAAGAGAAGTAGCTTCATGCTCGTATCCAAAGGAGATATTCCGTAGTGCGGAAAATTTTCGGATACAAACAAGGCGCGGGCCAAGTATGCCTCCACTTTCGAACCCCAGCCTTTCAAGCTCAAATCCCCAGACTCTATCGCGCTTGCATAGGCCTTGGCTCTATCCGTCTCCGAAACCTGACCCGATTCACTTTGGTTAAAAACCTGACTTCCCAAGCGATCAAACTTCCGACGGACCACTTTTCTTGTGTCTAAATCCAGAACCACCTTATCTTCCCGTGTAATTTGTCCTTGAAAGAAATCTTCTACCATTGGCAGGGAGAGCGGCGTCACCCAAGTCATCTCCAAACCAATGCTTCCCTTAATGGTTTTCTCCAAAATACTCATGCCAAAGACCCACTCCGACTTTCTTGACAGCGAATACCTTGGCAAACGTACGGTTTTTCCGCTGAGTGTCTCATACAGACTCGTACCTCGGTTTCTGAGCCTAGCGGTGTTCTCGGGGAAAGAAGAGACGAGCACACGGACCAGAGCCTCGTATTGAGGTAATTCGAATTCGTAGGTTTGCCCGATTTGAGCGCACAATTTTTCCGCCACTTTCTCTGCCTCCCTAAAACGAAGTCCATGGATTCCCAATTGCCTACACTCATTGGTTTCGAACCTCAGAGCACGGGCCTTTTCGTAAGCAACCAATAAGGCAAGCAGATCGGATTCCTCTAAATCGATTGATGAGTCCCTTCCCTTTGGCATTGAAAATTCCGATAGCCTTCTTGAATCAAACGGAGAACGCTCTTCGGATAAGGCAATGATCAGCGCAACCGCCGATAGACAATCAGCCTTGGAAGCATGCAAAAGGGCGTTTCCTAATTTTGGATGAAGAGGAATCTTGGACAGTTCCATTCCATGGGATGAAATTTGTCCCCTTTTTTTAATCGCACCCAGAGTGGTCAGCGTGACCAAGGCACGGTCGAGGGAAGTTTCCGGAGGCTCGTCAAACCAAACGAGCGTATCCACTCGCTCCCCGATCGAAAGTAAATTCAAATAAAGTTCGGAGAGGTCGAGCCTTTGAATTTCCGGCCGGTCGAATTCCTCCTTACTCTGATGTTGGGCATGAGACCATAGTCGAAGACAATACCCATCGGAGGTTCTTCCCGCCCGACCGGCCCGTTGATCGGCTGAGCTTTTGCAGATGGGTTGGGAAAGCAAAACGTTAAGACCACGCATCGGATCAAAACTGGCTTTTTTCGCCATTCCAGTGTCTATGACAAGGCTCACTCCATCGACCGTGAGCGAGGTTTCGGCAATGTTGGTGCTTACGATTATTTTTCTTCTGCCGGCAAACTCGATTGCTCGATCCTGATCGGCTAAGCTCATCTCGCCGAAAAGTGGAAAGACTTCGAAATCGCGTGCGATGGGCATCGCTCGAATTTTCCGGACCATTCGGTTTATCTCAAAAGCTCCATCCATGAATATAAGAAGGTTCCCATGCTTGATCGAAACTATTTTCTTTAATTCCCGAGCAACCTGATCCCATATGGGTTCTTCGATGGAACGAGCCCGATGCTCGATTTGCACGGCGTACGAACGAGACTCCAAACGCACTTTTCCACAATTGGGCATATACCGCTCCGTCTTATCCAAATCGAGGGTAGCTGAGGTGATTATGCACTTTAAGGAAGGACGTGTACTCAAAGAAAGCTTTCTGACCAAAGCCAGGGAAAAATCCGATTGGATGGAGCGTTCGTGAAATTCATCGAAAATGATCAGTCCGACTCGTGAAAGGGTCCGATCATCAAATAACTTTCTCATAAGCACCCCATCCGTAAGATAAATGATCTTCGTCTTGTTGGATACCTTACTGTCAAAGCGAACTTGATAGCCGACTTCATCGCCAACCTTGGCTCCAAGTAGGGCGGCCAACCTCTTTGCCAAGAGTCGCGCTGCGACTCTTCTTGGTTGAACAACGAGAATTTGCCCTTCGACCATACCGTTGCCAGAAAGCAAGGCAGGCAAGGCAAGCGACTTACCCGACCCCGTGGGCGATTGGATCGCCAAGTGGTCGAAGTTGTTCCATTCCCGTCGAATCAGTTCAAATTGTTGAGCAACTGGCAGCTCATGCAATTTATTCACCCAAGCAAGATTTTCATGATCAAAAAGTTTTTCAATCAAATAAAAAAGGGGAGCTTTCACTCCCCCTTTTTGCTAGGAAATCCGCACTTCGATCGGTTTCGCTTTTTTTTGCTTGGGAATGGTGACGGAAAGAACACCGTCCGTTAATTTGGCGGATATCCTCTTGGTTTCGGCATCCTCGGGAATGGAAAAGTTTCCTCTCCAAAGCCCAAGGTATTGGTGGTTTCCACCGTTTGAATCCTTATTCTCAAGGCGATAAACGAGCGTTTGTCCGTCAATACTCAAAGACAAATCCTTCCTATTGATACCAGGCAGTAAGAATTCCACTTGATAATGATCATCCTCCTCCCTTATCGAAGGCTCACCCAAGCGAGGATTGCCTTCAAAAGCCGAACTCGAACTTGGCCAACCTTGTAATCCATTTTCACGGTTCATGCCGTCAAGAATGGAATTTACTGTTATTGCCAGAGGGTAATCTTTCAATATTTTCATTATTTATGCTCCTTTTATGTTGTTAATCTTGATAAGTTTACAACATTTTGCATGATTCGCGCCAACCCCAAGCGTACCATCTAAAGCAACCGAACCGGCATAGGTGAGCCATAGTGGCACTTTATTTTTTTCGCGAGAAAAAGATAGTGCCCAAACGTCACTTACTTTAAAAAAGTGATTTGTATTCGTCGAGCAGACGAAGGGCCACCTGGTCCCCCTTTTGGGCTGCGATGGAGAGCCATTGACGGGCTGACTTGGTGTCTCTGGCTGTCCCTTGTCCGGTAAGCTTCATAAGCCCAACGAATCGAGCTGCTTCGGAATTGCCCCCCTGAGCAAGAGGAAGAAAAAGACGATAAGCCGTCTCATAATCCTTGGTCTTGCCCACGCCTGTGTAATGTTGTCTTGCTCGTTCCAAAGTCGAACGGTCATCCGTAGCATAGGTTTTTCGAGTGGCATCGTTAGAAGCCTGAGGCTTGATAGCCATTGTCCCTCCCGTACCTTCCCGCTTCTTTAGATAAAGAATCGCCAATTGGTGTTCTTGGCTTGCAGCTTTTCTTAACAGAGAAAGGCCTTCCGAAGTGTTTTTTTCTATTCCGCCCGACCCCTCCAGAAGCAGAAGGCCCAGAGTGTATTGGGCTTCGGAAAAGTTCTGGCGCTCGGCAATACGCAACCATTGGGATGCCTTTAACGGATCCTTTGAAACGCCATCCCCATTGTAGTACGCCATGCCTAGATTGAAGCGAGCGGTCAGGGATTTCGAACGAACCGCTTTCGACAATAGGGTAATCCCTTTCTTGTGGTCCTTTTCCAAAAGACCGGGAAGCCCTTTCAAATAAAGAGCCCCAATCGTAGCTTGAGCTTGCGGATATCCTTTATCCGCCGCTTTTTTAAAAAGCTCCAATGCTCTCGGCACATTGGTGGGAATAACCTGAAAATCAATCTCCCCCATACAGTACATGGAAACGGGATCTCCGTCCGACGCCCTACGCTGAAGCAAGAGCGCTGCGTCCTGATACATGCGAGTCGCGGTTTCAAAATCGCCCTCGAGCATCGCCAAATTCGCGAGGTTGTAATTTCCAAACGGATGGTCCTTGCGAGCAGCAGCCTGAGACCATTGCTTGGATAGCTTCAAATTAACGACACAACCTGCCTCGCCCGATCGAAGGTATATGCCCAACAAACCCTGATAATAAGGAGATCCTTGTTTTGCTCGGTCGACAACCTTTTGGTAGGAAACCGAAGGCGACCACCAATCCTCCGCATGGCAATCGCTGCCGAAGTAAGAAAGAAGTGAAAGGAAACCAGCGAAGAGAAGAAAGGACGGTCTTAACATAAGAACATGGAAATAGTGCCAAAGGATCTTTGTTCCAAGCTTGAAAATCCCGATCCATTCATAGATCATGGTAAGTGTTGTTTTCTTGCCAATGAATCCACCTTTGATGATCGCTCGACTTTTGATAACGGGAATCGCTTTTTTGCATCCCTTGCTGGCGGCTAATGAACAATACACGCTTTCCAGCCAAAGGTTATCCAAAATCATTGAGATGCAAAATCGATTTTTCGACTTATCGAAGGACCCGATCAAACCAAGCGATCAGGAGCTTACGAGAAAAGCTCAGGAAATCGTTGCTTCCTACGAATCTTACCTCAGTGACAACTCCAAGGACGTCAATGCCCTGATTTTGTTCGGGAAATTTCTGGACAAAGTCGGCCAGCAAGACCATGCCGTAGACTATTTTCTGGAAGCGGACTCCATAAATCCAAGGCTTGCCGTCGTTAAACAGCAAATTGGCAATTATCTCATTGAGGAGGGTCGACCCTTAGACGCCTTTCCTTTCTTCATGCTGACCCTGGAAATCGAACCCCAACAGCCTGCATACCACTTTCATTTCGCTAATTATCTCTTTCTCTTCGAAGACGAATTGGTTGAGGCGGAAATCATGGACTTGGCAGCGCTAAAATCCTTTATGCTCGATTGCTTTGAAAGAGCATCCTCCCTGAACCCCGAAAATTTTGACTATCACCTTCGCTTTGCCCAAAGCTTCTTTGACTGCCCGAGCGCCAGTAGGATGAAAGCTCTTCGGGTATGGGATGAACTGATCGTGAAGTTTCCTAAGCGTTCGAGCTCCGAAAAGGATTATTTCAAACTCTGCAAGGGGAGAATTCTTCTTGAACTCAATAGAGACAAGGAAGCGGTTACCTTGATTGAGTCGGTGTCCACACGGTCTTTAACCAATACGAAGCTTTCGCTTCTTAAGCAGGTCAAGGTCTTGAAAAAGAATCAACTCAAGGAAATTTCAGGGGAAAAAGATACTTTGGATAGGAAAACGGGAGCTTTTCTGCAAATTCTGCCTGACCCCCATCTTGACAGACTCCACGAAGTAACCTCGAGGTTGAAGGAAGAGAGACTTCTTGGGCAGTTGAGGGCCGACGTCTTGCGAGCTCATCTGGACGGATATGGAAAGATACAAGTAGAGTTTTCCAACCGGTCAGGCCAATCAAACTAAGGTTTTCCAGGGGGCATTGAAAGAATCTCTTGAAGTATTTTTCTACGCATTTTCTCGCTATTGGAACTGTAAGCCACCATTGTTGAATACCGATGCGAAGAATAGGTGAATTTGATCAGGAAAAAAGCGCTCTCAAATTTTGGAGTTTCCTGAAGGGTCAGGGCATCGACTCCACTCTGGAGAAAGATGACGATGATCAGAAATGGTCCATTTGGGTTGCAGAAGAAGATAATATTAACCGGTCGATAGAAGAACTGAAGGAGTTTCTTGCTGACCCGGAGGCAAAAAAATTCATTTCCATCGCAACGGGCCCGATGGAGAAAGCCAAAATCGAGCAGCCTGAAGAGAGCCCCAAACCCAAAAGGCAAGGCTTCAAAGAATACAAGTTGAGAGAGAAATGGGCCTCCCGCGACCGATCCTCCGGTACGCTGACTTTGGCCCTCATCATAACCTGCGCGGCGGTCTATTTATTATCTGGACTCGGCTCAAACACTGAATTGGTGGGAAAGTTCTTTATTTCGGAAAAACTGGATGGGCGATTGAGCGAATTCGTCGCAGGAGAAATTTGGCGAATTTTCACACCCATGTTTCTTCACTTCAGTTTCTTTCATATCCTTTTTAACATGTGGTGGTTGCATGACCTTGGCAGCCAAATTGAAAAGAAAAAAGGTCCCAAGCATTTCATCAGTTTTGTTCTCATCTTGGCTGCAGTTTCGAACTTGACCCAATTTTGGATGGAGGGTCCGGCCTTTGGTGGGATGTCCGGGGTTGTGTATGGGCTGTTCGGTTACATCTGGATAAAATGCAAATATGACCCGGGTGATGGATTTTTCCTCGATCCCTTCGCTTCCATACTCATTTTCGGGTTTTTGATCTACGGATTTGCAGGCGGTGGCGCAGGAGTTGCCAATTGGGCCCACGCAGGCGGGTTACTGGTGGGATTGGCGTGGGGTTACGGGTCGGCGTTGAGGTGGAATCTCGGCAAAAGCTAAGACCCCTAATCCTTAATCAACTCATATATGGCCAAGCCCGCTCGCAGGTTGGGCATGAATGAACAATGCTTTACCCAATCACCTTGGTGAAAGACTTTCCGCCCAATTGCGAAAGCATTTCCGTCAACCTGAGAATCAGCGCAAAATTGCTCGAACTCTTCGATGGAAAAATGGTTTCTTAAGCCGCTTTTCTCCCATCTATCCGGATACACTTCGTTTTGGACTCTCTTTCCCCTTCCCAAAAAGTTCAAGCGGTTCCTCCAATACGCGTGATTAACGAAACTGACCGCAACTCTTCTGCCAACCCGTAATGCCTCCAGGATAACCGCTCCTGGCTCAGGCAGTTCCTCAACCATCCTTGAAAAAATAACCCAGTCAAAGGAGTCATCAGGCAGGTTGGCCAAGGCGTGACGAATATCTTGCTGATAAACGGAAACACCGCGTGCGATGCAAGAGATTGCCTTGGAGCGATCGAAGTCCACTCCCAAGCCCTGCACTTGCTTTGAATCTCGCAAGTATTCCAATAACATACCCCGCCCACATCCCAGATCCAAGACGCGTTGTCCGGAGGAAACCCAATCGTCAATCACCTTAAAATCAGCTTCTTTCTTAACCTCGTATCTGCTGCTTACTTGCCTGAACCTTCCAAGATTCTGCTCCTCTTCTTCCTTCTTATCCATACCGGAAAAAAAGACCCGCACAGCTCGATCAAAATCATCAGATCCTTTCAGAAAGGAATCGTGCCCATGCGTATCAGGCATTTCAAGGTAAGAAGCCTCCTTTCCCAACCGTTGCAAAGATTCCACAACCCATTGATTTTCACTTGGCGTGTAAAGCCAATCGCTTGAAAATGCAATTACCAGAACTTTGGATGAGACGTCTTTCAGGGTATCATCCAGACCATGCTTGCCAAACAAGTCGAAGCGATCGAGGGCACTTGTCAGTTTAAGATAGGTATTGGCATCGAAGCGATCGATGAACTTTTGAGCTTGGTATTCCAAATAACCGTTCACGACCTTGGTAAGATCTTCATTTTGCTTGCAGTCGGGAGTCTGTCGGAATTTCTCTTCCATTCCCAAGTCGGAAAGGTAAGTGATATGGGCCATCATTCTAGCCACTCCCAAACCATGGAAAGGCCCCTTATCCCCACCATAATCCCCTTGATTCCACGCCTCGTCTCCACGGATGGCCTGTCTACCGACTTCATTGAAAGCAATGGTTTGGGCACTATGTCGAGGGGTTGCCGCAATGACCAATCCCCGCTCTACGAAGCTTGGGTAATCGACAATCCACTGAAGAGTTTGCATTCCCCCCATACTGCCTCCCACGACTGCAAACAATTTTCGAACGCCCAAATGGTCCAAAAGCTTCTTTTGGGCGTGGACCATGTCATGGATCGTGAATTCCGGGAAATCCATACCATACCATTCCTTTTCTTGGCCTGGCTTAAGGCTTGCCGGGCCCGTCGATCCTTGGCATGCACCCAAACAATTTGAGCACACTACGTAGAACTTATTGGTATCGATGGCTTTCCCAGGCCCAATCACATCATTCCACCAGCCTGGCTTTCGCTCCAAATGACCTGTTTTGGGATCTTTGCGAATTCCCGCAGCATGGTGATCCCCAGTCAAGGCATGGCAGACAAGCACGGCATTCGATCCGTCCTCATCAAGGATTCCATAAGTTTCGTAGGCCAACGAGAAAGTCTCCAGTCGCCCGTTTTCCAATTCAAATGGATCTTCATGGATATAAGTATGAGATTGCACAAGCCCTATGTGCTTAGACTCGTCCAAATACTCTTCTGTTTTCTTATCGGCCTTCATGAAATTTGGAACCATCAAGGATTCCAATCGATTTATCCTAAGAGGAAATTTCCTCAAGCAAAGCTTCGTTCATGTCATAATTCCCATGAACGGCCTTGACGTCTTCCAAGTCTTCCAGGCTCTCGATTAACTTGAGTATCTTCCGCGCAGTATCGTGGTCGCTGATCGGAACCAAGTTGTTCGGCAAATAGGCAAGTTCAGAGGAGTCCGTCTCAATTCCCGCTTTATCAAAGGCTTCCGCCAATCGATCGTACTGACTGGTTTCACAAATGATCTCATAATGCTCCTTTTCGGTGACAATGTCCTCCGCATCATTCTCAAGGGCCAATTCAGTCAAAGAATCTTCGTCCATTTTATCGCGGCTCAAGAGAATTTGGCCTTTTCTCTTGAAGTTGAAGGCCAATGCCCCCGCGCCGGCCAGGTTTCCACCTCCTTTCGAGAAGGTACTGCGCACCTCGGAGGCAGAACGGTTTTTGTTGTCTGTCGTAACTTCCACGATTAAGCCAACCCCTCCCGGAGCGTAGCCTTCATACAAAAGTTCCTCAATGGTGACGCCCGCCAGTTCACCCGTTCCCTTTTTGATGGCCCGTTCGATATTATCTGCGGGCATATTAGCCTGCTTGGCCTTTGTGATAAGGGTTCGAAGCCTAGGATTGAACTCGGGGTCTTTTCCGCCGTCACGCGCCGCTAGAGTGAGTTCCTTGCTGATTACGCTAAAGATTTTTCCACGCTTTGCGTCAACCGCCGCCTTGTGACGCTTGGTTGTAGCCCATTTACTATGCCCTGACATATGAAAGTAAGCAAAAAAGGAACCAATATCTTGTCAAGAATCCTTATTGCTTAAGTTTTTCAAAAACTCATAAGCCTGATCGAGCCTATCCTTTTTGTCCAAGGCTTGCCTTCTTTTGGCTGCATTCATCTCGGATAATCTTTTTTCGGAATAATTGGAGGCTCGCTCCTTGTATTTACTATCCAATTCCTTTGGGTTGATCGCTCCCTTCATTCTCAGCCCCAATTGGTTGCGACTCTTTCTTTCTTCATCGCTTAATTCAACGCTGAGGTTCCTCGTTTTCGAGGAAGTGGTCGGTTCTACCTGATCATCTAGTCCCTTGGTGGAGTTATCTCCCCTAATGGGCTCTTTTTTTGTAACCAGAGTTTGCAAGATCGTCATAAGGTTTTGCACGGTCCAATAAAGAACCAATGCGGAAGAGAAAAAATATAGGAAAATGAGAAACATAAAAGGCATGAATCGCATCATTTTTGCATTAATCCTTTGCGCTTCGCTCATTTCGGGTCCCATCTGCATAGGGTTGAGTTTCATTTGCAACCATTGCGTTGCCACCATGAAAATGGGTAGAAGATTAATCGAAAACCCATGGAGCGTGGTGACCTTGTCCTGCTCGGACAAATCGTCTGCCCACAAGAAGGACTGTCCGTACAATTCCGCCGCAGAGCGCAACATCCAAAACATTCCCAAGAAGATCGGGATTTGGATCAAAATCGGCCAACATCCCGCGAAAGGGTTCACCTTGTTTTCCTTATAAAACTTCATCATTTCCTGATTCAGCTTTGTGGAATTTCCCTTGTGCTTCTCACGCAACTTTGCCATTGGCCCCTGCAATGCCTGCATTTTCTTTTGCGAGCGAGTGGCTTGAGCGGTTAACGGCCAAAGGATTAGCTTTACTATTATCGTAAGTACAATGATCCCAAGACCATAACTGCCCAACATTCCGCTCAGAAAGTTCAAAGCCCAGCTCAAAGGTTCGGAAATCCACCAAAAGATTCCAAATTGCATGACTTTCTTCTGATCGGCTCCCAAGCTTTTCAGACCCATGTAGTCCTTAGGTCCGGCATAAACCTCAAAGTGATATTCCTTGGATGCTCCCGGTTCCAGAAAGCCCAATGGAAAAGACATCGAACCCTTTACCCCGACCGGATCTTCTTCACCTTGGGCCCGAATCGATTGACCCGATATTCGGACGTCCGCCATATCCTTTTTTGGCCTAACTAGGTTGACAAAGAACTGATTGTTTACGCAGGCCCACCGCGCCTGAGACAAATACCGAGTTTCCATGCGACCGCTCGGACCCATTTCATTCACTTGAATGAATTCGTCTTTCTCACCGTCTATCCTCCCGCTGCAGGTGGCGCAGGAACAGCCTTCGGGAAGGGCGGGGCCGGAGTTGTAGTATCCCACGTTCAAATAAGTCGAGGCGTAATCGAATGGATTGTAATCTCTTTCAATTTTCTTCGCAGTTCCAAGATTCAGCCGCAAGCGGTCCAGACCAAGAGCTTGTGAACCTATGTTGGTGATTAGAATCGAATGATCGAATTGATAGCCATTGCCTGAACTTCTGGTGTAGGTTCTTTCTATGCGTAACTTTTTTCCGGATTCCCATCGGTAGATGACCTTATCAGGTGTTTTTTCAACTAGATCGAATGCAAGCGGTTTGCCGATCAAACCCTTGATCAAGTTTCCATTTTCATCTTCGAAAGAAAGGCCAAGAAAAGGCTCATCCGGATGTTCCATGGAAAACTCTCTGCTCAATCTATCTATCTCGTTTAGCTCGACTTTTCTGATGGCTCCCGAGATGTTGGAGAATTGCAAAGTGGAAAAATCATTGGCCATGCCTTGAAAAAGCTGCTCTTCGGGCGCTTTCTCAAGGACCTCAAAGGCATCCTCCCCGCGGTTATCCGCATGGGGCTTCGGGTCCTCGATCGTCAGCTCTTCGCTTGGTTGTTCTTGTTGGAGTGATTGCGTTTCCTCAGGAGGTTGGTTTTCATCCCAAAGCCCTTCTTCGACCGATCGTTCCCGGGCAACTTCACCTTGCTGCCAAAGCAAATAAAAGGCAGCCAGTAGAAATCCTATTCCAATCAAGTAATTTTTCATTTTTCCATAAAAGTAGAGGCGATCAATTTTAGAAACCTTTTCCGGAGTTCACCATAAGATAAAGCAAGGGATTCGGTACGAGGAAGAACTACGATATGAGATCCGGGTTTGACGAGATGTTGGCTTTGCCTAAAGAGCTCTCGCATTCTCCTTTTGGCAAGGTTTCGACGCACCGCCCCTCCCAGTCTTTTCGTGGCAATAATTCCAATTTTCTTAGATCCGACGGATTCGTCAACGTAGCCTTGCACCCAAAGGGCATTGTCGCGAAACCGCATACCCTTACGCTTAACATGCTTGAATTCGAAGGATTTTCTCAACCGCATCCGTTGAGACAAGCGATTCGAGACAATCGTCAATGGGGGAGATTCCTAATATTTAGCGAAATCTTCGAGCAACCGATGCAGTCAATTTGGCTCGTCCTTTTCGCCTACGGTTTTGAAGCACTTTTCTACCAGCGCTCGTTTGGTTGCGTTTGCGGAAGCCAAACTTGCGAGCTCTGCGTAGTTTGGAGGGGTTGTAGGTTGGTTTCATAAGAAAAACCGAAGAAATTATAGAACATCTACGTAAAGTCAAACATTCAGAGGTT
>CEPJ01074611.1_pt1 | contig 19109 bp, 18 predicted proteins | sample 530561 | NCBI WGS metagenome assembly CEPJ01 (sample SAMEA2620404, study PRJEB7988) | marine metagenome | biome: marine biome (ENVO:00000447); feature: surface water layer (ENVO:00002042); material: "saline water (ENVO:00002010), including plankton (ENVO:xxxxxxxx)" | depth 5 m
GCTCCGTCAGGCGCCGAATATCGTGATGGTGGGTGAGATTCGAGATTTGGAGACTGCGGAAATTGCCATTAATGCATCCCTTACCGGTCATATGGTGTTCAGTACGCTGCACACCAATGATGCCCCCAGTGCGGTTTCCCGACTAGTGGATATGGGCGTGAAACCCTTTTTGGTTTCGGCCTCCTTGCGAGCCGCTCTTGCTCAGAGATTGGTTCGTTCGATTTGCCAAAGTTGCAAGGAACCCCACACCCCTTCTCCCAGCGAATTATCGGTTTTGGGAATTGGCGAGGACCAAGTGAGCAACGCCAGTTTTATGCGTGGAGCCGGTTGCGAGAAATGCGGCGATAAGGGATTTAGAGGGCGAAAAGGCGTATTCGAGATTTTTGTGGTCAATGAGGAAATTGAGGAGATGATTTACCACAACGTCAGCATCGTCGAATTGCGTCGCAAGGCGAGGGAGATGGGTATGAGGTCGATGCGTGAAGACGGATTCCGAAAAGTCCTTGCCGGGGTGACGACGCTGGACGAGGTTCTAATGGTAACCACGGAGGAGGAATAAAACACATGTTGTACTCAGATTACAATTCGTCGATTCGTGACATTTTCAAACAAGTGGAGGGGGTATCCCAAGATGGATTGGAAGCCCTTTTTGATGATGAGGTCCGCGCTGGAACCAAGTCCTATGCCGAAGCCGTAATTGATGCCGGTATTGCGGAGCGTGAGGATATTCTTAGTTTGGTTTCCGAATATCTCGGCTATGAACTTCAGATCGGAGCGGTGGGAGAGATTGATCAGGAAACCTTGAAGGCAATTGACGCGGAGATGGCTCATCAATATGGAATTGTGCCTCTTTATCTGTCCGAGGGAGGCATTCATTTCCTTACTTCCGATCCTTTCAACTCCGCGATCATCGATGACCTGACTTTCGCTCTGAATATGGAGATTTTTCTGGTGGTCTGTGATCCTCTTGAGATCGAACAACTCTTGGAAAAGCATTATTCTCGTGAACAGACTTCCTTGGATAATCTAATCGGCGAGGCCGGTTTGGACGGGTTTGAGGACCTGGACGAAACCAAGGAAAGCGATCTTACGGACGCGGCCAACGAAACGCCGATCATTCGATTTGTGAATTTGGTCATGCAGCAGGCGATCCGGGCCAAGGCTTCGGATATTCACTTCGAGCCGTTCGAGGAGGAATTCAAGATCAGATACCGGGTGGACGGGGCTCTTTATGAGATGTCTCCTCCACCCAAGAGTTTGGCCTTGCCCGTCATTTCGAGAATTAAGGTGATCGCAGACTTGAACATCGCCGAACATCGAATCCCTCAGGATGGCCGGATCAAAATGACCATCGAGGGAAGAGCCGTTGATCTGCGTGTTTCAACCTTACCCACTCAATTTGGAGAGAGTGTGGTGCTGCGGGTTTTGGATAAGTCAGCGGTCAACTTGGATCTTGAGAGTCTCGGTCTTACCGAAAGCGTCAAGAAAGGCATCCGGGATGCGGTTCGTCGGCCCAACGGAATTTTTATCGTTACCGGCCCGACCGGTTCGGGCAAAACCACCACCCTGTACAGCGCCTTGAAAGAAGTGAACCAAATGGACATCAAGTTACTGACTGCGGAGGATCCGGTGGAATACGAGATTGAGGGGATTATGCAAGTCCCGGTGAATCATCAGGTCGGTCTAGATTTTGCCCGGGCATTGCGGGCTTTTCTTCGGCAAGATCCCGACAAGATCATGGTCGGCGAAATCCGAGATATTGAAACGGCGAGAATTGCGGTTCAGGCGTCGCTTACAGGACACGTCGTTCTCAGCACTCTTCACACCAATGACGCGCCTGGCGCGGTCACTCGTTTGATTGACATGGGTTTGGAACCCTTTCTTTTGTCCGCATCCCTCGAATTCGTTTTGGCCCAGCGTTTGGTTCGGAAGATTTGTACGAGTTGCCGTGAAGAATACATGCCCAAGAAAGAGATGCTGAGCGCTTTGGACCTCAAGGCGAATGAGCTGGGAGAAAGAAAATTCTATTACGGAGCGGGATGCGAAGAGTGCAACAATTCAGGCTATCGAGGAAGAACGGGTCTGTTTGAAATGATCAAGGTGACGGACAACTTTCGGGAAATGATCAATTCCGGAGCCGCAACTTTGGTCCTTCGGCAAAATGCCATCGAGCAGGGTATGAGAACTCTCCGGGAAGACGGTCTCCGTTCCATCTTTGACGGCGAGTGCACCGTAGAGGAAGTCTTGAAATACACCTAACTTTTCACCAAGATTCCAATTATGCCGATTTTTCAATACACCGCAACCGACCAGACCGGAGCCCAGACCCAGGGGAATTTCGAAGCTGCGAATGAGCAACAGGCTTACCAACAACTCGCCCAGTACGGATTGAACGTTTCTCAGGTCGTTCCTCTTGATACGCCCGCCGATCAACTTTCGCAGGCTGCTGATGCGGAGGCTACGACCAAAGGAAAGAAAAAGACCAAAGCCGCAAAAGCAAAGGGTAAGAAGAAAAAAGGCGGATTGCTTGCCCTTGAAATTGGAGGGGGGCCGAACAGTGAGGATATTTCCGTTTTCACCCGCCAGATGTCCACCCTCGTACAAGCCGGACTTCCATTGTTGAGAAGTTTGGAGGTCATGATCAAGCAACAGGAAAAGAAGCCCAAGTTCAAGTCCATGCTTGAGGCGATTTCGGAGAAAGTTTCCTCCGGGGGAAACCTCTCTGACGGATTGGCCATGTATCCCAAGGTTTTCGACAATCTCTACGTGAATATGGTGAGAGCCGGTGAGGCTGGCGGAGTCTTGGACTTGGTTTTGGATCGTTTGGCTCAATTTCAGGAGAAGTCCATCCGCACCATTAAGAAGGTGAAGTCCGCCATGATTTATCCGAGCGTGATTATGTTTGTGGCCGTAGCCATCGTTACCCTGCTTATGATGGTGGTTGTGCCCCAGTTCCAAACCATCTTCGAGCAAATGCTGCGCGGTGCCCCTCTGCCCGGACCCACCCAGATTGTGATTAACATCAGTGATCTTTTTTCCGGGCACCCGATTCTGGTGCTTGGGGGAATGGCAGGAACCGTAGGAGGCGTGATTTTGTTCAAAAAAACCAAGTTCGGCGGGCGAGTCTTCGACTGGCTTGGTTTGAACGTCCCCGTTGTGCGGGACGTCGTCGGCAAATCAAACATTTCCCGTATCACACGGACTTTCGGAACCTTGCTCAGTAGTGGAGTGCCAATCCTGCAGGCTTTGCAAATTACCAAGGACACCTTGTCCAACGGCTTGTTCATGAAGGCGATGGGTAACGTTCACGACTCGGTTCGGGACGGGGAGGCCATGGCGGTGCAGATGGAAAGGGAAGAGGTTTTTCCCACCATGGTCGCCAGTATGGTCGAAATTGGGGAGGAAACCGGAGAGTTGCCTAATATGCTGACGCGAATCGCGGACAACTATGACGAGGACGTGGACAATGCGGTGGCCGGGATGACCTCACTGATCGAGCCTATCATGATCGTTTTTCTCGCCGTGGTCGTTGGATTTATCGTGATTGCGCTGTTTTTGCCCATCGTGGCCATCATCGAGACCATCGGAAAGTAATCTTTTCCAAAAACCACATTTCAAATTGGATTACTTTTCGGGCAAGTAACCGTTTGTCCTTCTCCACTCGCTTGCCGTCTTTGGGTCAGTGCGATCCCATGCGCTTAGAGCCTTTTTAATGGCTTTGTCTTTCGCCGAAGGATCGAGGATGGATTGAGCCCATCCAACCGCTCCCTCCGGATCACGGGCGGAAATGCGGGTTACGAATTCTCCCACTACCGGATCGAGTTTTTCGGACGGGGGAAATTGATTGAGCCATTGGGCGGTGGAAACCGGATCCATCAGGGACCACCTGGCCGTCAGTTGTTTCATGGCGTAGGTTTTTTGATCTTCATTCTTGAGGGCGGTCACCCATTCCGAGGCTTGCCCAACGTCTTGGGATACCCAATTGGTCAGAAGGTTATCCATGACCCGTCTGCTCGCCTTGTCATCTTCCATGGAGGAGACCCATTGGGCTGTTCGGGGAATGTCCCTGCGAGCGAGACGGGAGGCGAGTTGTCCGAGAATGGTTTCTCGCAAGCGCAAGTCTTCCTTAGGCAATTGGTTCGCCCATCGAATGGCTTCCTGTGTCCCTTTTTTCGAATACTCCTGAGCGAGAAAGGAGGAAGCTTGCCAGCGGGCATTCCCATCCGGTAGCGAAAGAAATATGCCATTTGCGGAATCCAGATTGGTTTCCGCTAAGCCCTTGATGATGCCTACGAGCAAGGGATTGTCCTCTGGGTTTTCACTCCGATTATTGGCCTTGGCCCAAGCGAGCGCGGCATCCGGGTCGCGATTGGCCCAACCGGCTAAAATCTCCGAGACACCGAATCTCCGCTCGCTTTTTTCATCAAGGACTTCATTGGCATAGGCAAGCGCTCCCAAGGGATCGACGTCTGCCCAACTTCTCATCAAAAGCTTCATTTCCAAATGCCGACCATATCCTTTGGGCAGCGCTTCGAAAGCGGCCACGACGTCCTGAACGTTGGACCGGTCCATAGCCCGAACCGCATCCAAGTAGGCTCCCATTCTTTCGATGATACCCGATCCCTGCATGATGCGAATAAGATTTGGGGGAAGGGGAGGACTAGGTTGGATCTTGGAGTTTGAACTCTTGGCCGAGTCGGAATTTTCCTTAACTTGCTGTTTTGTATTTTCGGAGGGTGAAGAGGTGATCTTCGGCTTGTTCGGAATTTCCGATTTATGGTAATGGGAGGATTCTCCGAGTTGCCGTTCGGAAGTTCGACTACCCAATTGGAGACCCAAATAAAAAACCAAACCCAAGGAAAGTGCCCAAGGCAGTCCGATTTTCAGGAAAGCTTTCATCCCCAAGCAATGCCCCAAAGCGCGTCATTTGTAAAGAAAAGAGCCAAAAAGTTATATAAATTCACATTTTTGATGAAATATATTCATTATAATGATGATCATATAAAAAAAATAATTTATACAGTATATATATATTTGACGTTTGGCGCATTTATAGCATATTGGGCTTTGGCTATAATAGCCATAAACTAAAAACAACAAACACATATATATGAAAAACAAACTATTATCTCTCGCAGGCTTGCTTGCGGTATTCAACCTCAATGCGATCGAGATTGGACCCACTGGTAGCGGTGCGGAACTCTCTGGATTTGCTGATTATGCCATCTCATCACAAGGTGGTAATACAAGTCCCGTACAAACTGCCCAAGTCGAATTGAATTTGGACTTTGCCAAAGGTCCGGTTTCTTTCTCGATGGATCTTGATTTCACCTCTACAGGTGACGGGTCGACCGGCGGAAACTTAGAAGAAGCAGTGGTAACCTACGCATTTAGCGACAACTTGAGCATGAGTGTAGGACGTATGCTTTCTTACCTTGGTTTCGAAGCCTTCGATCCAACCAATATGTATCAGTTCAGTTACGCTTATGACTACGCTACCGGCGGCGGTCAAGATGTCTACGATGCCTACGCTGACGGAATGTCCATCGACTATGGAACCGACAGCTACTCCATCGGTATTTGGACAGATTTGGCTGAACAATCATCTTGGGAGTATGCATTGGCCTACACCGGAATCGAGAACCTTACAGTAAAAGCTATCCTTGCCGATTACGCCAATGATGCTGATGAGATACTTACCATTTGGGCTAGCTATCAAATTGGTGATCTCCTGATTGGATTCGAATACGCAGACGACGACAAGAACACCGCGGCACCTGGTACTGCAGGAGTTTACACCGATGACAACATCGAGGCATACCTCTTGATGGCCAACTACGCGATAACCGACAGTGCTGCTATCACTGTTCGTTACTCTGAAGCTGACTACATCGATGCATCCACAGTAACCGTTGATAAATTCACGATCTCTCCGAGTTATGCATTCACCGATGATTTGGCTGGTTTGATCGAGTACAGCACCTACGATGTTGAAGGTGGTACCGAGCCAGACGAGCTTTTTGCACTCGAGTTGATCTACACATTCTAAAACTTTCAGTCTAGTCTGTTTGTTTGTGGGTGGACGGCGAATGCCGTCCACCCTTTTTTTGGTTTTTAAATTCCACGATTAATATGAGCGGGATGGATCAAAAAAGCTAATACTTTTCATGCCAATATTTATATTGGTCTTTTTGCGGGATGGTCGGAAATTGGCGCAAAAAATGGAGATATGTCTGCAACCCCTCAAGTAAACTTAATTTCTTGGGATTTGAAGAAAACCTAAAATAAAAAATATACATGATGAAAAGTAATAAGTTCAAAATTGCATTGACCGCATTGTTGGGTCTGTCCCTATCGATGACGAGCCTGCAAGCAGTCAAAATCGGAGTGTTGCATTCGCTGAGCGGAACCATGGCGATTTCCGAAACCTCACTTAGGGACGTTGTGATGATGGCAGTCAAGGAAATCAATGAATCGGGAGGTGTGCTCGGTGAGCAAGTTGAGGCAGTGGTCGTGGATCCCGCATCGGATTGGCCGTTGTTCGCTGAAAAGGCCAAGCAATTGATTAATGATGAAAAAGTTGCCGTGACCTTTGGTTGCTGGACCTCCGTGAGTCGCAAATCCTGCCTTCCGGTATTCGAGGAGGAGAACGCCCTGTTGTTCTATCCCGTCCAATACGAAGGGGAGGAACAGTCCCTCAACGTCTTCTACACCGCGGCTTCTCCAAACCAACAGTTGGTTCCTGCGGCCGAATACATGGCCAATGAAATGGGATGCAAGAAGTTTTACCTTTTGGGAACGGATTACGTTTTCCCCCGCACCGCAAATAAAGTGCTGAAGGCTTACTTGAAGGCTCAAGGTGTTCCCGATGAAAACGTAATGGAAGAGTATACCCCCTTTCATCACCAGGATTACCAAACCATCGTTTCCAAAGTGAAGGAATTCGCCGCTTCCGGCGACGCATGCATTCTCTCCACCATCAATGGAGACAGTAACGTTCCCTTCTACAAGGAATTCGCCAACCAAGGTTTGACTTCGGACGATTGCCCGATCATGGCCTTCTCGGTTTCCGAAGACGAGTTGCGCGCCATGGACGTCCCTCCTCTCGTGGGACATTTGGCGGCATGGAATTATTTTCAGAGCGTGAAGACACCGGAGAACGCAGCATTCGTGAAAAGCTTCAAGAAATACTGTGTCGAAGCGGGTCTGCCCGGAGGGGCCAAGCGCGTTACCTGTGATCCGATCGAAGCCGCCTACTTTGGAGTTTACGTCTGGAAGGCAGCGGTGGAAAAATGCGGCTCCTTCGAAGTCGACAAGGTGCGCAAGGCAGTCTACGGACTTGAGTTTGACGCTCCGGGTGGCAAGAAATCCATGCATCCGACCAACCAGCACACCCTCAAACCCGTGTACGTAGGTGAAATTCTCAAGAACGGGCAGTTCAAGATCGTATACGCCAGTGACGGGTTGGTTTCTCCCGACTCCTACAGTTCCTATCTTTGGCCGGACGGAAATTTCCCCAAGCCAACGGGCGGTCCGAATGGCGACGGAACCCTCTAAGTTTTAGGAGACAACTCTCTATAAATTTGGCGGGCTTGGTCCGGGTAACCTCGTCCGAGCCCGCCTTCTTTTGAGCGCAAGGTATCTTCTTTGAATAAATTTCGTTCAGTTTTATCCATCATTGCTCTCATAATCGGAGCCATCCATCCTGTGGTTTCCCATGGACAAGCTGTAATCGGATCAGAGCTTTCCGTCTCATCCCTCAAGGTACTGGCGGAAGACGATGACGAACTCAAGGCGCAGGCGATCACCGATTTGGCGAAGTCGGGAGATCTCAGGTTGGAAAAGTTTTTCGAGCTGTACAGACAGGGAAGTGTGTATAATTGGCCTGATGAGAAGGGCGAAGTGCGCATTGTGGTCAATGAGGAGACGGTCATGGATGACGACTTCAATGAATTCGCTCCGCTCCTTGACCCTCTTTCGGGAGAACCCTTCCTCGTTGAAGGAAAGCAGGCAAAGCCGGATTTGTTGGATCTGGAGGACATTAGCCCAGGGAGGAAGCTGCGTTCCCTAGTAAATTCCTCGAAATTCCTTTTGCGTTTGTTTTCCGCTGACTTGGAAGTGCGCAGTTCCGGAGTCAAGAAATGCGGTGATCCGCCCTTCATTCCCGAAGCGGTTACCTTTCTTGAGGAAATCATCGGCGATGAGGAGGAATTACCGAAGCTTCGCTGGATGGCGGAGGAAAGCGTTGCCCTCATTGGATTAGCGGGCAAATCGGAAACGGGCAACTCCTTGCAGGAGCGAGCGGATGCCCTCACAAAATTGGGAGAGTTGAACAGTTTGCGAGCCCTGGCTAGGCTTCCCTCCTTTGAAAAGGAAATCGAAGATCTGTACCTCAACAACAAGATTAAAGGGGTTGAGAAAAGAAAACTGGATGCGATAACCAAAAAGGTTTTCAAAAGTTTGGAAAGCCACAAGGATTCGGTGGAATTGGCGGGTAATCTCTTTCGTGGAGTTTCCTACGGGAGCGTACTTATTCTCATTGCCCTTGGATTAGCCATTACCTTTGGTCTGATGGGCGTCATCAATATGGCTCATGGTGAATTGGTGATGATTGGGGCCTACGCAACCTACGAAGTTCAGATGCACTTCGGACACTCTCCCGAAAATGCGGTGAACGAGTATTATTTCTTTGCTTTGCCCATTGCTTTTCTGGCATCCGCTTCGGTCGGACTATTGATGGAAAGATTCGTCGTCAGGCACCTTTACAACCGCCCCTTGGAATCGCTTTTGGCGACCTGGGGCGTTTCTCTTCTGCTGATCCAAGTGGTCCGCTTGCGTTACGGAGATAACATTGGAGTGAACGCTCCGACTTGGGCTCGTGGAGGATATGAAATTTCCCAAGACGTGATCTTGCCCTATGCCCGATTGTATCTTTTGGCTCTCTCCGCGGCTTGCGTTGCTTTCGTCTACTACATCATTCGAAAGACCAGAAAGGGGATGCTTATCCGAGCGACGATGCAGAACCGAGATATGGCAAGAAGTCTTGGAGTGAAAACGCGTAAGGTCGATCGCTTTACCTTTGCCCTAGGTTCGGGAATTGCAGGGGTGGCCGGGTACGGTTGGACCATCGTGGGAGGAGTCACCCCCGATATGGGAACCAAACTCTTCATTGTGGATTCGTTCCTCGTGGTGGTGGCGGGTGGCGTAGGCGAATTAGCCGGCGTTTTGTGCTCGGGCCTTGGAATCGGGGTGGTGACCAAACTGATTGAGCCCCTCGAGTTCGATGGTTTCATCATTGGACCGGTTTGGGGGAAGGTGATCCTCCTCGCTCTGATCGTGGCCTTTATCCAGTATCGGCCAGCCGGTCTTTTCGCTCCCAAAGGCCGATTGGCTGAAAAGAAATGAATCCATCCAAAGACAAATTGATTGAGTCAAAGGGTGCCTTTTTCTCCCTTCTTGTTCTCGGGTTCGTGGTTTTGCCTTGGTTGTACGGAAATGACGTGCTTTCCATCGGAGACATCAACATGCTGGGTCGCTATATGTCCTTTGCCATCCTAGCCTTGGGCTTGGGTCTGCTTTGGGGATACGTCGGCATTCTCAGTCTTTGTCAGTTCACTTTCTTTTGCCTGGGGGCATACGCGATGGGAATGCATTTGGCTCATCACGGCGGACAGGAAGGAATCATCGATGCCAACGGTTGGAAAATTCCCGCATGCCTTTTTGTGGTTTATCCTTACGATGTGGGAGAATCCTCCGGTGATGCCCTCGTTCCCGGCTTCTGGAAACCTTTCTGGAACCTCCCCCTCACCGTTCTGCTTGGACTGTTGATTCCCGCTGGAACCGCATTCGTCTTGGGTTACTTCGTCTTCCGCAGTCGCGTAAGAGGCGTTTATTTTGCGATTCTCACTCAGGCCATAGCGGTCGCCGCGTGGCTGGTATTTTGCCGGAACGACGTAATGCTTTGCGGAACTAATGGATTGGTTCGTTTCGACGTCATCGCCCCCTCCGAGTCCTTTCACACCTTTCATCCGGTCGATGCCACCGAAAGTTGGATTGCCTCCCACGGTGGTGACATGGAGTACGATCTGAACGGAGACGGTAAGTTGGATCAGTTGGATTACTCGGTTGCGGACGTTGGCTTTTCGCTTAAGTCCGAACGGGTTCTACTCTGGCTCTACTGGATCACTCTAGCCTGTCTCTTTGGAGCCTATTTGCTTTGCCGTTGGATCGTGAGATCAAGACTGGGTAAGGTGCTCGTTGCCATCCGCGATGACGAATCAACCCTCAATTTCTTCGGCTACAAGCCTCACCTGTATAAGATTTTCGCCTTTTGCGTTGCGGCTCTGCTTGCCGGGATCGCAGGGATGCTTTTCGTTCCGCAAATGAAGATCGTGACCCCTTCCAACATGGAAGCTTATCGCTCGGTGCTCGTGGTCGTATGGGTTGCGGTGGGAGGAAGGAGTTCTTTGGGTGGAGCCATTCTGGGGGCCCTGAGCGTCAATCTGCTTTATAATTACCTGACTTCGGAACAGGACATACTCTTTTTCAAGTGGAGTCCGGATTATTGGCAAATTCTTCTTGGCTTGATTTTCGTCGCCGTCGTTCTCTACCTGCCAAACGGACTGATTGAAGTGGTGGATCGCGTGAGAAACAAATTATCCACTTTCAAGTTTCACTCCCAAATTCCCAAAGAATGAGCGATAGCGATTTGGTGGAAGAGCAGGTCAAAGATGGAATTCCCAATTCCTTGGCTCATTATCATTCCTTCAGGCCGAGTGAGGTACAGGAAGCGATATGGGCTCAAAAATTCATCCTTTTCGTGGAGAATTTGTCGGTATCCTTTGACGGGTTCAAAGCTGTGGACATTCCATGTTTCGGCATCGAGCACGGAGAACTCCGTGTGATCATTGGTCCGAACGGAGCGGGCAAAACGACCTTTTGCGATCTGGTCAGCGGAAAGACCGCACCGACCACCGGATCGGTCTTTTATGACGGTCGCAACATCACCAAGATGGACGAATCCGACATTGCCCTCATGGGAATTGGGAGAAAATTCCAAACGCCCACGGTTTTCGACAGCCTGACCACCTATGAAAACCTCCTGCTTGCTCTGCCCGGAGCTCAGGATTGGAAGAATAATCTTTGGACCCGGGAATCCGCCGAGGAGCGGGCTCAGATCGAGAGCATTTTGCATAAGGTCAATCTGATGGAGTATCGCGACTTGGAAGCCAAATCCCTCAGTCATGGCAAAAGACAGTGGCTTGCCATCAGCGCCTTGATCGTTTCCAAACCCAAACTTCTTTTGGTGGACGAGCCCGCGGCGGGTCTCACCGATATGGAGACCGAACAGACTGCTGATTTGTTGCTCGAATTGGCTAAGGAACACACCTTGGTGGTGATCGAACACGACATGGATTTCGTTCGTCGTCTGAATCAGAAGGTTACCGTATTGAATGAGGGGAAGGTCTTGGCCGAAGGAAGTTTGGAGGAAATGGAAGAGAACGATGAGGTGATGGAGGCTTACCTGGGAAGATGAGCGCCTTTCTCAAGGTCTCGGGTTTGGAATTTTCCTATGGGGAGGTGAAGGTTTTGTACGGTTTGGATCTGGAGGTTTCGGCAAACTCGATATCCTGCGTGATGGGAAGAAACGGAGTCGGTAAAACGACGTTCCTGCGCAACTTGGTCGGGTTGGAGAAACCCTCCGCCGGAACAGTGATCATGGAGGGGAACGATCTTAGCTCAGCGCCTGCCTACGAACGGGCATCCCGGGGGATTGGTTACGTTCCGCAGGGTCGTCAGATCTTTCCTCTCCTTACCGTGGAAGAGAACCTTTCGGTCGCCTTGGAAGCCGCTCATGCCGAATCTCAAGCAATTCCCGATGAGGTCTATGACACCTTCCCCGTTCTTCACCAGATGCGTAGTCGCAGGGGTGGCGATTTGTCCGGCGGTCAGCAGCAGCAACTTGCCATAGCCCGAGCCCTCGTAACCCAGCCCAAGCTTCTGGTCTTGGACGAACCCACCGAGGGAATCCAACCCAATGTCATTACCCAAATCGGAGAAGTGATCACCCGTCTCACCGAGGAAAAGGGTATGACCATCCTCTTGGTGGAGCAGTATGCGGATTTCGTTCGCAAGTTCGCTCATACCTTTCACGTCATGAATCGCGGGAGTTTCATCGCTCATGGCAACACCTCCGAACTGGACGACAACCTGGTTCGCAAGCACCTAAGCGTATAAAAACCTAACTCATGCACCTGACCCCAAGAGAAAAAGACAAACTGATGATCGTGGTGGCCGCCGATCTGGCCCGACGAAGAAAGGAGCGCGGACTCCTGCTCAACTATCCGGAGTCGATCGCAATCATCACTTACGAAGTGATGGAGGGAGCGAGGGATGGAAAGAGCGTTGCCGACCTGATGAGTTTTGGATCGACCATTCTCAAGCGAGAGGAAGTTATGGAAGGCATACCCGAAATGATCCATGAAGTCCAAGTGGAAGCGACCTTCCCGGACGGTACCAAACTAGTAACAGTTCATAATCCAATACGATGAAACCCGGAGAAATCATTACTTGCGAGGGGGAGAGTTTTATCTCCGCCAATGAAAATTTGGAAATCATCTCGCTTGAGGTCAGCAACACCGGTGACCGTCCCATACAGGTAGGCAGCCACATTCATTTTTTCGAAGTCAACCGGGCTTTGCAATTTGATCGCGAAAAATCCCGCGGTTTCCGGTTGAACGTGCCCGCGGGAACCGCGGCTCGATTCGAACCGGGCGATTCGAGGGAAGTCGAACTTGTGGCGCTGGCCGGATCTCGGGAAGTGTACGGACTGAACAACCTAACCAATGGAGCGGTCGATCAATGAGTTTACGGCTAAGCAGAAGACAATATGCTGAAATGTACGGCCCCACCGTGGGCGATCAGGTTCGGCTTGGAGACACCGAGCTCCTTATCCAAGTCGAAAGGGATTTGATTGCCGAGAACGGGGGCTATGGAAACGAGATCAAGTTCGGTGGAGGCAAAGTGATCAGGGATGGAATGGGGCAATCTCCTCAGGCCTTGGATTCCGACTGCTTGGACCTGATCATCACCAATGCAACCATCATCGATCCTTTGTGGGGAGTGATCAAGGCGGACGTCGGAGTCAAGGAGGGAAGGATTGCCGGGGTCGGTCACGGAGGGAATCCCCTGATACAGGATGGAGTGGATCCGAGCATGGTGGTCGGAGCGGGTACTGAAGTGATCGCAGGTGAGGGAATGATTCTTACCGCGGGGGGATACGATTCCCACATTCACTTCATCTGTCCCCAGCAGATTGAGGAGGCTCTCGCGAGTGGAGTGACTACGATGACGGGAGGCGGTACCGGACCGGCCACCGGAACGAATGCCACCACCTGCACGCCCGGAGCGTGGAATATTGGAAAAATGTTGCAGGCGGCGGATGAGTTTCCGATGAACCTGGGATTTCTGGGCAAGGGAAATTCTTCGAATCCGGAAGCATTGCGCGAACAGGTTCGGGCGGGGGCCATCGGATTGAAACTCCATGAGGATTGGGGCACGACTCCGGCTACGATTGACGTTTGTCTTGGAGTCGCCGACGAAATGGACGTCCAAGTCGCGATTCATACCGATACTTTGAACGAGGCCGGGTTCGTGGAGGATTCGGTGGGTGCGTTCAAAGGCCGGGCCATCCATACCTTTCATACGGAAGGGGCGGGAGGGGGGCACGCTCCGGACATCATCAAAGTATGTGGAGAACCGAACGTCTTGCCTTCCTCCACCAATCCCACTCGTCCGTTCACCGTCAATACGATCGACGAGCATTTGGATATGCTGATGGTTTGTCATCATCTCGATTCCAAAATCCCGGAAGACGTTTCCTTCGCCGAATCGAGAATCAGGCCTTCGACCATTGCCGCCGAAGACATCCTTCACGACCGTGGAGCCTTTTCGGTGATGGCCAGCGACAGTCAGGCCATGGGAAGGGTCGGGGAGGTCCTGTGCCGGACTTGGCAGACCGCGGATAAGATGAAGCGGCAGTTCGGAAAGCTTGAATCATCCATTCATTCGGATGCCGATAATTTTCGGGTTTTGCGCTACCTTGCAAAATACACCATCAACCCGGCGATCGTTCATGGAATGTCCGATGAAATCGGTTCGATCTCGGTTGGCAAGCTTGCCGACCTCGTTCTCTTCAAACCCGCATTCTTTGGGGTGAAGCCGGAGATTGTGCTTAAGGGAGGCTTCATTGCCTATGCGAATATGGGAGACCCCAATGCCTCGATTCCCACTCCCCAACCCATGCATTACCGACCCCAGTTCGGATCCTTTGGAAAGGCGAGAACTTCCACCTCAATCAGTTTTGTCAGCCAGGCTTCCATGGAAAACGAATCCCTCGAAGAACTGGGCCTTGAGAAGAGAATTCTTCCGGTTGGCAATACCCGTGAAATCGGCAAAAAAGATCTGATTTTCAACGATGCCCTTCCGAAAATGGAAGTGGACCCGGAGACCTATGTGGTCAAGGCCGATGGGGAGGAATTGCATTGCGAACCGGCAACCGTGGTTCCCTTGGCTCAAAGGTATTTTCTTTTTTAGATTATGAAGCTTATCAGGGAGCTCCATGCGATCGCCGGGGAAACCTTTGACCGTTCGATTTCATTGACCGTGGAAAGGAGAGTCCTTGCCAAACGAAGATGGCGCGGGCAGGCGGAGGATGGGACAGACTTCGGTTTCGATTTGCAAGCCCCGCTCAGACATGGAATTTGCTTTCACGCCGAAGAGGACAGGAATTACGTAATAGATCAAAAGCCGGAAGAGGTCTTCCGGGTACCTTACCCCAATCAAAGGGAAGCCGCTCATCGGGCATGGCAGGTGGGTAACCTGCACTTTCCCGCTCAGTTTGCGGAGACCCACTTGCTGGTGGAAGGCGATCTTGCAGTCCGGCATATGTTGGACCGTAATGGGATTCCCTTCGTTGAGTCGATTGAAGTCTTTCAGCCGGTGATGGCCGCTTCCGCTCACCGTCATGATTATGGGAAGATCCTGAATTACTTCAACCGATGGTAGCCCATTCCGTTCAGAGCGATCGAAAGACCATGACGCGAACTTCGCCTGATCCTGCGAATCTTGAGTGGCTGGGTGGCTTGATCCAGACAACCGACACTCTTTTCCCGAGCGGAGGATATGCCCATTCCTACGGCTTGGAGGAGTTGGTCGCTCTTGGCAGAATTGGATCAATCAACGATTTGGAAGAGTTTTTGATTGATGAAATCCTGCCCACCTTGGAAAACCAGGAATTACCCTACCTGCGGTTTTGTTCGGAAGCCGTCAGGGACGGCGAATACGAGGACTTGATGAAGTTGAACGAGGAAATATCCTCCTGGAAGCTTACCCGCGAAATACGGGATGCGGGAAGCTCTCAGGGCTCACAGATGATTCGTATGATTCGTGAGATCTACGAATGTCCGGTATCCGCTGATTTTCATCGGAGGTTGCAGGAATCGGGAGAACCGTGTCAGCAGGTCACGGCGACCGCTCTCCTCAGAAACGCTCAGGGGGTCCCTTTGAATTCCAGCATGATCGCATGGATATACCAAGCGATTTCCAATTTTTGTTCCGCTTCCGTAAAATTGTTGAGGTTGGGCGAGGTTGCCTGTCAGAGAATCATTCATCACTGCCTCGAACCGGACAGGCTCCAAAAGGTATTGGCCAAGTCGCTTCGGGTAAAACGGGAGTGGGCGGGTTTTTTCAACCCCGCGCTGGACTTGGCTTCGGCTCGGCATGAACTCGCATTCTCAAGGCTTTTCATATCATGAGTGAAGAAAACGGTAATGAATTCAGTCGCCCCGTCCGAGTCGGGATCGGAGGTCCCGTAGGTTCCGGTAAAACCATGCTTACCTTGCGCCTTTGTGAGGTGTTGCGGGAAAAATATTCCATGGTTGTGATCACCAATGACATCTACACCATGGAAGACGCCCAGTTCCTTGCCCGCAACCAGGCTCTGCCCGAAGACCGTATCATGGGGGTGGAAACGGGCGGTTGCCCCCATACCGCAATTCGTGATGACACCAGCATGAATGCGGTGGCCATCGAACAGCTTCAAGCAAGGCATCCCGATGCCAAATTGGTCCTTTTGGAAAGTGGGGGAGATAACCTTTCGGCGACTTTTTCTCCGGAGTTGGTGGATGCGTTCATCTACGTCATTGACGTTGCCGAGGGAGACAAGATTCCGAGGAAGGGCGGCCCGGCCATTCGCCATTCCGACCTTTTGATCATCAACAAGACCGACTTGGCTCCGTTGGTGGGGGCTGACCTTGAGGTGATGGACCGGGACTCCAAGAAGATGAGAGAGGAGCGTCCTTTCCTGTTCGCGGATTTGAAGACCTACAAGGGGCTCGATGACATCGTGGAGTGGTTGACCAAGGAATTCCTTTTTTGAAACCGTGAGCCGGATACCCGAATGAAAAATTCCTTTGGCCTGCAGGGTGGCGTGCAATTGGGTTGCCGGCGCAATGGCGACGGGGTTCCCTATCTCTCCAGTCAGCGTTTTTCTCCGCCGGTTCATTTAAGCAAGCCTTACTTCGACGAAGAGACCCATTCCCTCTTGATCAACTTATCCTGTCCCACCGCCGGTCTGCTTGCCGGGGACCGGATGGTCTGCGACATTGAAGTTTCCGATCAAGCTTCGATGGTGGTGACCACTCCAGGAGCAACCCGCTCTCATTTCATGCGATCGGGGATCGCCCGGGTCGAACAAAGACTTGCCGTGAGGGATGGTTCCTTTCTCGAATTCAACCCGGGGGCTTTGATCCTGCAAAAAGCCACGAACTTGGAGCAAACGACTGAGGTGGACGTCGACGAAGATGCGGAAATCCTCTTCGTTGAAAAAATACTTCCAGGTCGGATTGCCCATGGCGAATCCTTCGTTTTTCAAAAGTTCTCCAACCGCTTGAGAATCAAACGAGACAAGCAACTCGCCCTTTTGGAGTCCTTCGTTCTGGAACCAGACAATGAATCGGTTATGCCCTGGAAACATTCTTTTCCCACTCCCTATTACGGTTGTTTCTACGCCCTATCTCCGAAGCTCGCTGATCTTTTGCCCTGTCGCGAGAGGATTCATGAGATGTTTAGTCCCAACCTTCTCGCCGGCGCCAGTTCCATCCATCGAAGGGCTGGGTGGGTGGTAAAGGTCCTGGCGGGTGATCCCTACTCATACAAACGGGCAATGAAGGAGATCAGGAGACTTCTCCATGCGGACATGGGACGCGCCCCGACGGATTTTAGAAGGTACTGAATCGATGAACTCCTATTTTCACTTATGATGAGCGATACCTTTTTCATTGCAGGCAGCGCCGCATCCATAGGATTCGTTCACACCATTCTCGGGCCGGACCATTATCTTCCCCTTGTGGCAATGGCCAAGACCAATGGATGGAGCGCTCCCAAAACCGCCAGTTACGTTACGGTTTGCGGGATCATTCATCTCTTGGGTACGCTTTTGGTTGGGGGTCTTGCCATCGTCTTGGGTTTGGCTTTTTTGAACCTCGAAACCGTCCAATCCCTTCGGGCGGATTTTGCCGGTTGGTTTCTCCTGTGCTTTGGGGCCATCTATTTTGCTTGGGGCATCCATTGGGCAAAACGGGCGGGAAGAACGGTGGGACAAAGTTCTGTGATTGATAATCAAAAAAATTCCAATTTCGCGCGCTGCGCCCCCTTTGCACTGTTTGCCTTCTTTATTCTCGGTCCCTGTGAACCCCTCATCCCGCTGATGTCCTCCGGAGTAGGAGACACGGGCTGGCTGCCCAGCGTACTGGTGCTTTCGGCCTTTTGCGGAACCACCATCCTGACCATGCTTGTTTGCGTAATGTTTTTCTACTACGGAGTCTCACGATTCTCCGTGATCCTGAGATTCGAAAAATACATGCATGCGGCCACCGGTATGGTCTTGTTCGTTTGCGGGTGCGCCCTCCAATTCCACGGCCACTGAGGGCGCTGTGGCCGAGCTTACCGAGTTGAACTTTCTTTGGAGGATTGGATCTACTTCAATGCTTGGTAGACGGACTTAGGAACTTCGTATTCCTTGCGCAAACGATCCAATTCCCTGCGCATGCGGCCTTGAATTTTGGCGTATTCAGGTTGATCGTAGACGCTCTTGAGTTCCTTGGGATCTTCCTTGAGGTCATACAGTTCCCATTCGTCCTTTTCATAGAAGCGGATCAGTTTGTGCCTCGCGGTCTTTACGCCTTCGTGCCGGGCCACGCCGTGTCCGCCTCCCTCATGATAGTGATAGTAAAGGCTTTGGCGCCAATTCTTTTGGTCTCTGCCTTTCAGGAGGGGGACGAGGCTGACCCCCTGCATCTTCGGATCGGGTTGGGCTCCGGCCAGATCTAGGAAGGTCTGGGCGAAGTCGAGGTTGCTGGTAAGATCACGGTTTTTGGATTTTGGCTCGATCTGCCCGGGCCAGCGGACGAGGAGGGGCATACGGTAGGAGAGTTCGTACATCCAGCGCTTGTCGAACCAACCGTAGTCTCCAAGGTAAAAGCCCTGATCCGAGGAATAGATCACCACGGTGTCCTCGGCGAGCCCGCTCTCATCAAGGTATTCAAGAATACGACCTACGTTCTCATCCACCGCCTTGGCGCAGAGCAGGTAGTTGCGGATCCAACGCTGGTAGTGCCAACGGGTCAGTTCCTCCTTGCTCATGGAATCCCTCTTGGCTAGGAAGGCCTCGTTCCGGGGGCGGAAGTAGCCGTCGAAGACCTTGAACTGTTCGGGAGTGAACTGGCTGGAGTACTGGAGCATCAGCCTTTTGTCTCCAAGGTGCTCGAGGATTCCCATCTTATGCTGGCTTGCGGAGGAGGTTTTCCCCGAATGATCGTGGAAGAGAGTGTCGGGTTCGGGGATCTCGACTTCATCCAAGGCGCCCAAATGACGCAGAGCAGGTTCCCACCGGCCGTGAGGAGCCTTGTGCTGGCTCATAAGCATGAAGGGCTTGTCGGGGTCACGTTCCTCCTTGAGCCACTGGAGGCTGAGGTCGGTGATGATATCGGTTGTGTAGCCGACGCGCTTGACTTCCTTTCCATCCCTTTTCATCCGTGGGTTGTAATAGG